>Ga0099825_1001466_pt1 | contig 30248 bp, 21 predicted proteins | sample SiratroredBW_FD_76838 | JGI IMG/M metagenome (GOLD analysis project Ga0099825, IMG submission 76838) | Root nodule microbial communities of legume samples collected from California, USA - Siratro red BW | ecosystem: Host-associated > Plants > Roots > Nodule | place: USA: California | collected...
TAAAATAGAATAGAATCAAAACTTCTTTTTTATTTAAATAATAACACACATTTTTATTTTTATTTTATATTGTTTTATATTTTAGAATAATTTTATTTGCCCGGACGAAATTGGGTGTTGACAATAAGAAAACACCAATTAGAGTTTGAACAATTATGATTACAAATCAAATTATTCAATGTAATTTGTAATTGCTTATCAAATCAAACTTCAATTAAAATCTATTTTGAATCCAAAAACAATACAATAAATCATAATCAAAATGTGCAATCTTGAGAATTAGAGAAAGAATGCACACGTGTAAATCTAATGGTAAAAAACTCAATTATGCAACTCATATAATATTTAATTTTGTAGAATAAAGGAAACAAATTAACCTTTCATGGGAATATTCTTCTATACGCAGAAATGAAAAGAGAATTTGAAAAGTTAAAGAGAGGGAAGAAAATAGCAAAGAGAGAATTCAAAGAGACAAATTGCTTTTAATTGTAAAACAAAAATGTAAATTGTTTAAAACATGTAAAGTATGCCTCTTTAGAGCTTCGGGGCCATCGACCTCTACAATGAAGTCGAGCTTGACGCCACTAAAGATGGGTCGGGCGCAAACATTGAAAATATATTTTAAAGACTATCTACATTAGGGTTCAACCATCTGGAGCTAGAGTAAAGTTAGTCTTGGACGTCAACCTTAGGTTTCTTGGTGTAATCATCATCTTGTTCAATTGTTCATCTTGTAGTTTAGTGTTCTCATGACTATGAGGAACTAAACCCATTATTGTTGGGGTTAGATGTGATCTACCAAACTCTCATGTAATCAATATTGGTTTTATATATATGTCTTTTCCTTTCAATGTTAGTATTTTGATTTTGTACTTAATGTCTATTGTGATTATTCGTGACTTGATATTTGATTCTTATGGTATTAGGAAACATCATTTGTAGTCTAGATCTAAATTGAAATACCTAACAAAAGCTTGTATTTAGGAATAGAACATGAATCACTTGTTGTCTTAAATCCTTGTGGCAAAAGCAAGTCTTTTCTACATGATCGATTAAGGAATCCACGATTAATAGGGAAGCTTAGGCTCATCCACCTAAGGAATTAAAATTTGGAAATTATTGTGGGTTGACATTGACATTTGAGACGAAGAAATGTAATTGTTTTTATATATGAGAGTGAGGAATAGTGAAGTCTAACCTTAATAATTTCATCTCATCGATCATTAACCTTCTTCTACAATCCAAGATTTGACAAAATCTATAAAAATATTTAAATTTATTTTTGCATAATTTCATTTTCTCACACCCCAATCAAAACTATAGATTTATTCTTTAGTTTAATTTTATTATAACTGTGAAGATTGTTGTGCATTGTGCAAGTCATCTAGTAAAGAACAATATTTATACTTGTTACATTGTGATTGATGTCCTTGTTATTGGAAGCGAAAAATAAGCTAACAAGTTTTTGCGATGAGGACTTAATACATCACAATTTTGGACTTATAACTTTTTAGACTCATTTTATATTTCTATTTTTCTTAAATTTATAATTTTTATTTTATTTATTTATTTTATTTGGAATAACGTGAGGTTCTAGGTTTTTTTGTGTTCTTCTACATGCAAGGTTCCATTCAAACTAGAAGCACATTTTCTTTAGAACTTTTACTTATAAATCCAGATATTGAAAGGACTGCAAGAATAATATTGTTTGATATAAGAAGACAAGGAACTAGGTTCTAGCAAGTTGTTCAACAATCTTCCTTCATTTAAGAAGAAATGGATGATGAGAATCATGATTAGAATCAACAATAAAATCGCAGGAGAACTATAGGAGACTCAATTGTGTACACGAGTCCTAGAGAATTCTCCAGCATTATGAGACCCACGATGAATGAAAATGATTGCTGAGATGAAGCCTACTCTCCTACATCTTATCAGTTCTCACTAGTTTGTAGATATGGATCATGAAGACCTATATTCTCTTCTATACACATTTTATGAGTTGTGTGGTCCAGTTGGTATGACATGGAATGGTATGGAGGCATTGTTATTGAGATTATTTCCATTCTCTCTAAATGGAAAGGCTAAGGCTTGACTTCAATCACAACTTAACCAAAGCCTCACTAGTAGGAAGAATGTGAAGACCATATTCTTATCTCAATTTTCCCCTCCACCTAAAAATAATGGGGCGAAGGCAGCCATAACCACGTTTGTGCAAGGGATTGATGAACCATTGTGTGAGGCATGAAAAAGATATAAAGTTTTGTTGAGGAAGTGTTCTAATGGGTTTGAAGAGGAGATACAGGTGTATATTTTTTTGTAATGGGCTTCAATCATAGACAAAGATGATTATGGATGTCTCTTATGGTGGTTCAATATTGTTGAAAACTACAGAGCAAGCCATCACTATTATTGAATCTATGGCTTCTACTGACATGCGAAGCCAACATGGGAGGTCGCAGACTTATAAAAGGGGAGTTCTATAGAGTTGAATTCTAAAAATGCCCTTTTAGCCCAACACAAACTTTTATACCGACGGATAGAGGTTTTGAATCAACATATGACTAAACTACCTCTATAGTTACAATCCATGTAGGCTGCATCAGTTTTCGCCCAACCAATATCGATGTGTGAATTTTGTGGAGGTAATCATTCTAATGGTTATTGCTAAATGCTTAGTGTTTCGCAAAGTGTATAAGTAAGTTACATAGGGAATCAAGGAATGACACAATTCTCCAACAACCCTTTTCCTAAGTCTTACAATGAAGGGTGCAGATAGAATTTTTTGGTGGAAAGCAAGATGGAGTATCAAGAAGTAGATCCCACCAACAATAGCACCACCTTTATATGAACGACTCAACAAAATTGAAATTACTTTTCAACAATTCATGCAACTATCTTTCTAGAATCAGAAGAATACAAATGCATCAATAAAGTATCTAGAGGTTCAAATGGGTCAATCGACAAAGTAAATGGCAGGCCATAAGGGTGGATAATTCTCCGCAAACACCCAAGTCAATCTCAAAGAGCAGTGTAAAGCAATTGTCACTAGAGGTGGGAAAGAAGTTGGGTTGAGCGATAAAGAGAAAATTGATGGTTATGAGGATTAGATGAATGAGGAAGAGGAAAAAAATTGAGTGTAGAGAGTGAAGTAGAGAAAGAGAAAAATAAAGAAAAAAATAAAAGAAATAAAAAAAGAAAGAGAGAGAAGAGGAGATGAGAACCCCATTAGTGAAAAAACTTCCTTATCCTCATGTACCTTTTAGGAAGGACACAGAAAGACAATTTCTTATATTTAAGAAAATTTGAAACAATTGCATATTAACATCTCTTTTGGAGAGGCCATAGAGAAAAATTTCACCTATACAAAATTTATGAAGGTTCTCTTACCAAATAAGAGGAGCTTTACTAGGAAGAGACTACGGAGTTGGAGGCAGGTTGTAGTGTTATTATTAAAAAATCTTTGCCCTCAAAATTGAAAGATCCTGATAGTTTTACTATTCTTGTTACTATAGGTGATTTACCTGTGAGTAAAGCTCTAGATTTAGGGGCTAGCATTAATTTAATGTCCTTATGAATGATGGAGAGGATTGGAAACCTGGAGGCTCGACCTATTAAGATGACATTACAACTTGTTGATAAATCTATCAAATATCCTCACCTGGTGGTGGAAGATGTGATGGTAAAGGTGGGAGAATTTGCTTTTCTAATGGATTTTGTTGTCATGGAAATGGAAGAAGACATAGAGGTGCCCTTGATCCTTGACAGATCATTCATGAAACTTCTAAGGTAATAATTGATGTTGATGATAGTAAAATGAGAGTGACAACACAGGAAGATGAGGTTGCGGATTGGCAATGACATTTGAGGGGAAAGAATGTAATATTTTTTTTTATACATGAGAGTCAGGTATGTTGAAGTATAACTCTAACAATTTCATCTCATTGATCCTTAACTGTTTTTCTGCAATCCAAGATTTGAGAAAAATCTATAAACATATTTAATTTGTTTATGAATAATTTCATTTTTCTCGCACCCCAATCAAAACTATGGATTTATTATTTAGTTTAATTTTATTATAATTGTGAAGATTGTTGTGTATTGTGGAAGTCCTTTGGAAATAACAAAATTATTACTTGCTACACTACGACTGATGCACTTGCAATTGGAAGCGAAAAAAATAAGCTAACAACAAAGATTTGCAAAATGTTTTTAAAAATCTTAGAACACAAATTAACCCTCTTATCTTGTGTTTTGACATGTTTTCCACATGTAGACTTCAAATGAAGGAGGGTTGTCACTGAAGAAGCATCTTTATGAGATGAACTTATTTTTGATAAAAAATAAGTGATATGGAAGATGAAGATCTAGTAGTGATTCTTCTGCTATGTCTTCCCCCTTCATTTGAGAATTATTTAATTCTTTAAGTGTAGGTAAAGACTCCATTGAAGTTATAGGCTAATTCTATAAGGAGGGTTGAACAGAGTCCAAGATTTTTCCTTTTTTTTTGCAAATTGGTATACCATGAATAGAAAAGAAAAAGCAACACAATAGCTTATATTGGTTCAACAACAATTCTTAGGCTACATACAACTCTTAGTGCCTTGTGAACTAGACAATGGAATGTCTTGCACTTCTATAGTTCACACATCATTTATTATAGGTGAACTATCTACTATAACTTTTGGTCTATTAGAACCATTGTCTCTAGAAAATATAGGAGGGTTAATAGAAATATAGCCTTAAACTCTTCTTTCGAATGACTACACTAAACCATCTAGTGAATAAGTAAAATAGAAAAGAGAGTTTTATACCAGTTCACAATAGGCTACGTCTAGTTTTCTCTTAATACAACTTCTCAAGAGGTTCTACTAATAAAAAAAATATTACAACAAGTACATTAACGACTCCTTTTTACAATGAATACACAAATCATTCTTCATTATCCTATCTTAATATCCTCTTAAGAATAAGACCCTAAAACAATAAAAAAATAACTCTCAAAGAAAAGACAATTTAAGTGATTCTCTTGGCTTCTTCATGTAACTCATTAAAGGCTTCAAGAATCTGATTGTCACATCCAGACATATATATTACAAATATTTTGTTAGATCAGACTATGCCAATTAATAGCTAGATGCAAGGTTAAAAGTCAATAGATTATTTATCTAATGGCTAGTTTTCTAGGTGGAAAATATAACATCAAGTATATTTGCATACTTGCATTAGAGTCTATCAAACAAGTATATTTGCATACTTGCATTAGAGTCTATCAAACAAGTATATTTGCATACTTGTACTAGAGTCTATAAAACAAGTATATTAGATGAATAATTCTTGTAAAAAACTATAGGTTGAGTTCAAGAGGAGAATGAGTTATACTATTTGAAGTTTTTACAAATTAAAAAACTAGAATGAAACCTTTCAAAAAAAATCAATAAATTACAAAAAATAGTTCACAAGGATAAAAATAAATAATTGATCAAATTTAACTATCAGTTTATTTTATTTACTGTTTTATCAAACCAACAAAAAAATCAATTGATCAGTTATTCACTTTATTTACAATTCTTCTAAAGGTTTATTTTTTTCTTTCTACCATATCATTTTGTTGTGGTGTTCTAGGTACTGAAAATTGTATTTTATGCTATATTTTTCACAAAACTTATCAATTTTTTCATTTTGGAACTCTCCTCCATGATCAGTTTTAATTGCAGAAATGCTATTGTTATTCTCATTTTGTAATATCCTGACAAGTCTTTTAAAAGTTGTGAAAGCATTATTCCTAGTTACTATGAATAGTGTCCATGTATATATAGAGTAATTGTCTACTATAAAAAGTCCATTTTCCACCAATACTCATGATTCGAGAAGAACCAAATAGATCCATGTGAATGAGTTCTAAAGGTCTAATTGTTGAGATGAAAGTTTTCCATTTAAAAGAATTTTTAGCATGTTTACCTTTTTGGCATGCTTCATAGGTTCTATCCTTTTCAAACTTGAGTTTTGGAAGACCATTAACCAGTTTTTTTTGAAACAAGTCTTTTTAAATGATGCATGTGTATATGTTTAATGCATTTATGCCACAACCATGATTCATCACTTTTAGAAATTAAAAAAATCAAAGTTTCATATGATGCAATAAATATTTAACAAATACACATTATTAATCATTTTACCAACTAGTAAAGTTTTTCTTGTGATTACATTTGAAATTAAGCACAATCTGGTTAAAATGTGACTTTGTATCCTTTGTCACAAATCTTGGTGATAGTTAGTAAACTATGTTTCAATCCTTCTACCAATAACACATCTTTTATGATCATTGAATCCTAGCTACTACATCACCTCTGTCGAGTATTTTTCCCTTGTTATTATCTCCATATATGACAAATCCTTCATCTCTCAAGGTTTGGTCAGTCATATACTTTGAACAACCACTATCTAAATACCACATCTGCTTATTTGTTGTCAAAAGCCCCTGTAAAAATAGATTATATGGAAAGAAGTGGTCTCCTATTAAAATTGAGTCCAAAATTGTTAATTGCACCCCTAGGTACCCACCTAACTAGGCCATTTGGTGTTAGAACAATACATCCAATGGCAAGTGTACTTCTGTTGCTAACCATTCCTTCTGGCCCATTTGGTGTCGGGCATAGCATGTGCGGTGTCAGGCGTAATTCATGTCTCTAACTTGCATTTGATGGCACCGAGCACAATTCTCTAACACTAGGCTCATTTCCAGTCTTTTGCTCCCGGGTTTGGTCAAGCGAGCTTAGGTTCTAGCATTGGGCTTGACCTGCTTTGCATCAAATTGCTCTTTAATATCTCATCTTCAGGGTTTCAATCCTTCCTCTCTTTATCCAATGCTTTTTTATTAATTTTTAGGCAAAATAGTATGAATTGGTAATCAAATTCATTTTCTAGATCTAATAATCAATTATTAACAAAAAATCACATAAAATTGAGAATTAAGCATATTTTAAGCTTGTAAAAAGTTAATTTTGTTATAAATATTACTCCAAAAATATCATATAAATAAACTCTATCATAACCACGTATTATGGGATCATTGAGTATGACCTTTCTGAGTAAACTTCTACTAATGGACCATCTATTATTTGATACTATTAAATTCATCAGTTAGGTACAAAACTTTAGACCATCTAGTATGTTTTTTGTAACATCCAGATAAGTTTACCTTTGTTCGATATTGACTCCTTTCACAGATAACTTCTAAAAAAAAGATTAACAAAGTTATATCAAATCAGAACTAAACTTGTGAAGAACAAGATATATGAATGGTTTTGAATCAATTGAATGCTTCAATATAATATATCGGATTTGAGTTTTATTAATAATTTATACATAAGTTTTTAGCTCCAAGTAATTTCTAGATTAGAGAAACTTCAAAGAATTAGAGATGATTGTTCTAAATTTCAAATCATGACGAATGATTATGTCTCTATTTACTGATACAGGAAATGAGATTTGTCATGCTAAGAAAACATGAATGAAGGAAAGAATGGTAGGTAATATATTATAAGGGTAAACAAAGTATAAATAGATATAAGAGAAAGTAAATATATTTGAACATTTAATGATCAGATAAACTTGGATAAAAACTCATCATTTATCATGACATGTCAAAATATTACTACAATACTTATATCATTATGGACATTTGACAAATAAAAGCCAAGCTTTAGAAAACATAATTAAACAAATTGAATTGAAACATTATGAGTAATGATGACAACATCCTCTATAAATAAAGGGCATGAGTTACACAATCTACAAAAAGAATAGAAAAATAGATAGTGCGAAAAGTTTTGAGAGAAATCGTGAAAAGAAGATATTTGTATCAATCTTCGAAGGTAAGGTTTTGCTATTCCTTCTCGAGCTTATATTTCATCCCTTAAAGGAGATTCGGGAAAAGATATAATAGAAAGATGTGTTTCCAGAGCAAACAAGATACGAGTTAAGAGGGGGAAGTTAGCAAAGTTAAACAAGATTGGAATGGGCATAGGAACATGTATTTATGTACCAAATCGACTAATGCTCCCAGGTTGATGTAATGTATTCCACCAGTTAACTGAAGACTTGATTATTGGTATATATATATATATATATATAACTATCTAATTTGAATTTTTTAGTGAGGTACCCCTACGCCTCACACCTCTTCTCAATTACTCTATAGATATTAATGATTTTTATGATAAATGATATTCATTTCTTTATATTATATATTATAAATGTTTAATTGATCTTATATTTTCATAATAAGTGGTGTTTTTCTTATTATATTGAAATGCCAATTTTGTTTACTAATTTTCATGATGATGTTTAGAATAATTCTTTTGATTTTATAGCATTTTCTTGAATTGATTTTGTATTGATTCCACTATGTGTATGGGTCACATGATCATGATCTACCTAATTAGAATACTTGCAAGTGGACGATTAGATTGTTGAGGATAAACATGGGTAGAAGTTATTATATTATTGAGTGGATGGTGATGTTGATATTGCTCATTTATCCTAACTATTCACTACGAAAGTTATTCCTGATATTATTTCTAATGTTGTTTCTTAATGATTTATATATTGTTTTGGATGCACTATTTTTCTTTATAAATTCTGTTAAAAACCAAAGAAATCAAATTTTCCTAATATTTGATTTGACGTAGTATATACTTTTAAAAAAATTTAAAAGAGTTACTTCAAATTGTTTAATGAACTTGTTTCATCTTATCTTTCTGTTTTGATGTAATATTATCTTAACATATGTACATCTCACTTTTCCCATTTCTTTTCCTTGACACACATATATTACAATTATAAGAAATTGATGAATGCTCCTAAATTTTCAAATTCTTCCATGACTGATATTTCAAACGGATGGAGTACTAATGTGGTGGAGAATTCAGTTGCTTTTCGAGAACTTGCCTATTTTACATTAACTTTCTCTCACGGTTTAGATGTCCCTTTGGTTTTGGATGGACTAGTGGTGGTGATCTTTTTCTACCACAAGTACAATATAGCAATTCCTTGATTAATTTATTTTCACCATCAATACGGTGTAAAATACTATTGTATAATTAGTGTAAGAAATAACTTTGTTTGATATGAAAAATAAATGTGAAATTATAATGTAGAAATGGTTATGTAAATATATATGGACTAAATGAAAGTGTATTAACCTTAAATTTTCAACGTTATGCAAGACGAAAATTAATAGTTGTTTCCATCATTTTTTTTTATATTAGATGATTTCTTGTTAAGTAGTAGACCATTAGACGCATCCATATGATTTTGGCTGATCATGTGAATTAAGTCCTTTGGCTCATTATTTCATGATATTGTCTTCTTTAATACTAATTCATAGTATTATTTAATGAATAAACTTTCATATTACATATCTCATCTATCTTATAAGAGTCTATAGTCTCATTCACTCTTCTTATAGTCTCATTCACTCTTCTTATGCAATCTTACAAAGATTTATTCAGTTCAATTGTTCAATTTAATTCCGTTAAACATTTGATGAAGCCATTTCTATTATGGTTTATAATCATTAAACGAAAACATATCCTCTCAAGAATACTGTCTATATATGTTAGACAAATTATGTTTATCATTTAGATTAAGATAGGTAGTAGATGCTTATTTATAAGCATTTGAACATATTTAAATCACTTCAAATTGTTGTGGTTTTTAGAGTAAAAATATCATTTTATGGATTCAAAGATTTTAGTCATTGAAATTTTTGAAAGATATTTTTTGATGTATCCTAAAATTCATCCGATCGTCTAGTGTCCTGAAATCCAAATTAGAATTTTATTTGTCATTTGATATAGGATTAAATCATTAACTAGTGTCCTGAAATCCAAATCATTAACTAATAAGGTGATTAATTTCTTTTTTTTTTCCTTTTCTCCATTAACGTACTCCTTTGAAAACCTTTCTTCAATCATTTAATGAGAGGTTAATTTTTCTTGCAATTTAAAGAAATAAGAAAGATAAAAGATTGGGATAGAAAGATTGCACAATATCTTTTAGATTAGTTTGAATCTCCTCGATTCTTCAACCAATATCGATCACTCAACCTTAGAACTATTGTTTCTACTATTCATAAATGTTTCTATTTAAACCACAATACACCTGTGAAACATGCAATCAGACTTCCAAATAATGCATTTAACTATCTCTTGAACAACTTAATATTACAAACCTTTGTAGAAATCTATTATAAACACACCTATACACAAGATGAAATACAAATTAACAAAAGAAACAAGAAAGATATCAGTTGCCTTTTATAGATACTAAAGATTGAACCAGGCAACACTAAGCAAAATGTTGAATACATAATCTTCTAAACTATTTATGAATGGTTTCTCATAAATAATTTTCTTGGAGAATTTCTTTATAGTGATTATGTGTATCTCAAAGTGTTTAACCTTTATAAAATATTTCTTATTTAAGGACAATCTCGAAAATTATTCGTAAAGATATTTTAATTCTAACTTAATTGATTATGTTAAGTAATTAGAAGAATATAATTGATTAATATTTCACCTAATTGATTATCTATGCAAGTATGAAAAAGTATTTTGTAAAGAATAATCAAATATATTAAGTGATAATTGATTATCTAACGTAAGTTAATGAAAATATGTTAAAGCTAACTGAAAGCACAATCTAAGTCTAATAAAAATCTAATCGATAAATGCACAACTAATAACTTTCAAAAGAGAAGAAATCAACATATAATTAATTATTTAGAAAATAATCGATTATCAACGAAAGTTGGATTTTGAAATAAATTATATTAACAAAGTATAATCAGTTAATATTAATGATAATGGATCATCAACCTTATGATAATCAATTATCACCTAATATAATCGATTAAAATGTTCTTGAAATATTTTTTAAACATTTTTGCAAATCACTTTATACTCAACAAGTTTTACTTTTCTTAATATTAAATTCCCAATTCCTGTATATATCATATAAAACACAATTAGGAACATAATTCTAACCTTCAATATAAGATTTTCAAAATTTTCAGACATTAAGTTTTATTACAAAAACATATTTAATGCGTTATTTTTTTTTTATCTTGATCGTCTTAATCAATAATCTCTATTTTTTAACAATTTACTTATGTTGAAAATAAAAAGTAAGGTAAAGTGATCTTTTTTTATATTGGTATCCAATTTCTCATATTATTGTGAAAAATATCGTAATTGCCTATCTCATTTTTTTCATTTTTCTTCCTCTTTTTCTTAAACCAACTACCAATATTCTTGTTTTTGTTTTTGTATTGTGAAAGATAAAAGACTAATCGGTCTAGAACAAGACCAAATATTCCTACATCAGAATAACACTGAAAGTACTCGATCAACAACTAAATAATAAAATAATAATTTATTGTTACCTCAACTATCTTTTCATTACTGAAAGTAATAATTTAAACTTTGCATAAAATCATTTAGTCACATTAATCCTATAGTATATTTAACCTCTAGAACAATCCAAATGACTAGTCATTTGTTCCAACTTCCAAAAACTTATTTGACATCAGCTAACTTTTTATAAATACATCATCCGCTTGTGGAGTTAGAAATCGTTCAAAATCGAAGATATTACGCATTAGTAGAGTTTGCATAAAACTTCACTTAGGCGCGATAAGAAAAGTTTCCACTCCCTCTTTATTTTTAATCTATCTAATAAGGTGTTAAAGAGTAAATATATCTTTTGTGTAGAATTTTAGTCTGTATTTTTTAATCATATATGTTTTTCATCTCATCCTTACTCAGATGTTAGTATTCATCAATACTCTTTAAGTACCGTAGAGATATTTAGATTTTGGATCTAATTTATTCATATCATATGATATTAATTTGGATTAACAAATATGACGAACCAAACGAATCTTCATTTCAAATAAACTATGATATGTAGACTTAACTAGGTCTTATGAAGGAGCCAAAGGCAACAGCCTTTCTGGTCTATTTTGAAAAAGTAATTTTAAATTAAAAAAATTAAAAACGATATGTATTTTAAACTTTAAATCACATTAATAAAATTAATTTTAGTTTTAAAAATAGTAATTGCATATATAAACTAATATATATACGCGTATATTTTAATAAAATATATAGTTTGTTGTGGAGAGCAGAACGACTATAATTATTAATTTTGCCCTCACTATCCTCTTGGTGATAAGGTGTGTGCGTGTCAGTATGCCATTCTTTTGTGTCTGATTGTTTAACATTTTTGAAACATAGTGGTTAGTCACGTGACCCTTCTGTCAGGCCCATCACGTACCCCCCCTCCATGTGATGTAGTGATCCAATAACTCCAATTTCACCTTTCGAAAACTTATTTTACATTACTAGACATAACACCTAACATTATAAATTAAGATCATTCATTGTAAAAAGATAATAATTAATATCAAACTGACTTCATCACACAATCCGAATCATGAACCAATTGTGAATCAATTAGAACAAGCCACTATCATGGATGTTACCTAATACGGATAAACTTATTATATATTAGTTCTATGTTTTATATAAAAATATTAATGGGAATTTTATATAGAATGTTTACAAACTAATATTTAATAATAAATAATTATGTATGATAAATTACTAATTGTTTTATAAATTATTTTTATCGTAACTTTTAATTATTAAGGTTGTACAAATTCTAACGTGTCGTGTACCAAAAATGAGCTCTTCGAACAAAAATATATTTATTTTTCATACTAGAAAATTTCTCAACTTTGTTTTTCATTTTCATGTTTGAAAACTCTTAAACTGGAATTCACGAAAAGAGAAATTCCAATTATATGTTAAGTATGTCTTTGCGTATCCATTGAAGAAATCTAAAATATCTTGTACAGAAAAGAAAAACATCTTAACTTTAAATTTTATAGAATTCAATCTAAATATATTAAAAGTATAAATGATTTGTGATTTAATTCAAATTGCTTGAAACACAAGCATTATTTGATTATTTTGAATAATAGATTTCGATCAAGAAAGTAACGATTTAATCACCTAATTAATTAAGTGTAGCATAAAGAATATTATTAAAATTAACAAAAATATTTTTAAAGACTTAGAAAATTTAAAAATTTTTAAAGTTTATGCAAGACACTATAATTCCTTTCTTAAGGAAGATTATTAGAGAAAGGAAAGATCCTTCCCATTTAAAGACATTAATAGCAAAAAGATAACAAATAACACTATTAGAAAAAATGATTTTATCTACTGTCAAAATCTGTAGGTAACAACAAAAATTCGTGAGTAAATCAGCATTATCGACGAATTACCTCGAGACAAAAATCCGTAGATAATCTGGGAGTAGGTAATTTACCTAAGAAAGTTGAGTCCGTGGATAATTGAAGCCGTGGGTAATACTCACCAACTCTAGTCTATAGGTAATATCCACCAACTCCAGTTCGTAGATAATACCTACCAACTTCAGTCCGTGGGTAATACCTACCAATTCCAGTCTGTGGGTAATACCCACCAAGTTCGTGGGTAATATCCACCAACTAGTCTATGAATAAATCCCTAGGTAAACCTTCATGTATCAAAATGTTCATTTTAATTGAATTGGTTTTAAATATTTTACATCCGTATGAAACATTCAAGATATCCTACATATTCAACACATCCAACATATGAAGTAATCTAATATATCTGAATTTAACAATTTATTACCAATTGTATTGAAAATAATCAAGCATCATTCAATATACCTAGCAAAATAATTAAATCTATATTTAATTCAAATTCAAGCATAACATACATAGTTGAAGTCTCATCATTCTTTTACATTGTGGGTTGCAGAAATATACGTGAGATGCCAAAATATATATAGCTTACTATTTTCAGAGTACCCATATCAGAATCTAAAAAGAAAAAAAAAATAAGAAATGCATGTATGTGCAATTGGTTGGTGCACCCAAAAATCCAGTACACACAAACATGGTTTATATTAAATATCATTTTCTCAATAATGCTGTTAAAATGAGTAAAAGCATGCATCATGATATTGTTAGAGAAATTGGAATTAGGACTGACATTTTGTAAGATTAAACTGACCTCTAAGGCTAGCAAAATCATTTGGATTTTGTGACTTATCATTTGATTTATCTCTTCTTTCTATAGAAAGCTCAATACAACTTTCTGCCTCTTTAATACAAGCAGTTAAAAGCCAAGAAGGCAAGTCAAAGAAGGCTGCATCAACACATATGTTTTCCTGCAAGTAAATAACAAGGAAACTATATAACTTGAATATATTTCAATAACACAGTAGACTGAAAGTATACATTAGCATGAATAAAAATTCAATAATACATAATAGAAGAACACTGAAAAGGACAAGATTGAACATAGAAAAGACATGTTACACTTAATGGAACTAAGGTCTATGCATACATCGTAATTTCAGACAAATTTGTAATGTCTTCTTACCAAATTGTGAGCTTCATCAAATATGAGTATACTATTGCTCCAAGAAAGTTGTAGAGAACTTCTATATTCACGATCTATAAGATAATTATATGGAACAAATACTATATATCAACAAACTTTGTGGAGCTCCTTTGATAAATAATAAGGACACCTGAAATAAGCAAACACAAAGGCAAAATTTTTCCCTTTGAGAGAGAAGATAAGGAAAAGGAGGCAAAAAAATTGCCCATTAAGATGACAAATTATGGTTACATCCAACGTAACTGAGAAAATATACGGCCCAAATAGCTAAGATTTAAGAATTGAGAGTTCTTTCACTTTCACTTTGTCTTCCTTTTCATCTCTTTCTCTTCTTTCCCTTTCGCATTTTCCCTACGATAGAGACAACAAGAAATCACGCTTCCAACCACGCCAATGGAGGAAAAACACGCATCACCCTCAAAATTTGTGCACACTGAATCTAACGGTGTCTCTCATGGCTCCGACAACGGTTGGCAGAAGGGGACGTATTCTAAGAAACCGAAGAAGCCTGACAACAGCGCTAACAACTCAAACTCTCGAACTAATTCCAACAAGGTCGTTTAGAATGGGACTTTGTCTGGCTCTAATGGCATTTTCCGATCGCTGGGGCTGCAATCAGAGGACCGATGCCGGAAAATTCTAGAGGCGTGGAACACTATTAGAAAATTGCTGAATAGTAATCAAAATTAGTGACTGAAAAATTCGGTCACTATTAGTTACCGAATCAGTGACTGAAAAAATTTGATTACTATCAGTGACTGAATCAGTTACCAAAAAATTCAGTTATAAATTCGTTCATTTATTTCAGTCACAGATAATAATAATAATAATAATAATAATAATAATAATAATAACAACAACAACAATAAGAATAATAATAATAATAAATATAAAAATAACAATAATAATAATAATAAATAATAATAGTAATAATAATAACAATAATAAGAATAATAATAACAATACTATTACTACTACTACTAATAATAATAATAATAAAAATAAGAATATGTAACCCAACACTCAGAGTATAAAGAAATGATCAAGAATATAATGAATACCATAGTGATTCTACTTAACAAATTACAAAATGTATTAAGATCAGAGTATAACACTTAGCTCTGGATCAAGATCACTGTTATACAAGATCAATTCAACAGTAAAGCTCCAATATCAATTTTCTTGATGAAAATCGACTGCTAAATGATCACAAGGTGTAAGCACGCTTTCTCTCTCAAAACTTTCACTAGTATTCACTCAGAATGATTTATGTTTCTTGTAATGCGAAAAACACGTGCATGGTCATTATATAAGAAAACTGATTAGTTGACCGTTAAAACTTCAGTTGATTGAGTGAATCATCTAATTAATTCAATTTTTCTTTGTCTTAACAGAAAATTCATCAGGTTCAGATTCTGAAAACAATTTACTGATTCACTTTCTGAAATAGATTATCAAAATCTGATTTGTTCTTATTTAATCTTTTGAAAGTATGATTAAGCAATTTGATTTTGGAGCTTACTTTGAATTATCAATTATGCAACATATGATTTTGAACCAAAGGCACTACTCACAAACACACACAGCCTAAGTCTAGGATCAACACTCTATCAAGCTCTATGAGTCTTCATGCACTCCATGTTGCAAGCAAGGATCCATTAAAGACTTCATTCTAGTGTTGATTTCATCAAATTATATTCAACAACTCCTGGTGCTAACATGTAGTCGCTCCTAACTTAATCAAGTATTCTTTAAGCTCGTAACCATTCTTAGTTAACCCCTTAAGTATTCTTGACTCCGACCACTCCTAGCTTATCTGAGTATTATTTTTCGAACAACCACTCCTGGCTAATGTAAAAAGGTTGAAGGTTTTAATGATCCTTTGATCATATAGTATGTTTGCTAGGGAGTGTTTGTGTCTTACAAGTACAATATTGTATTTGTCGACAGACACAAACACTCATTGTCACAAATCATCTTGTTCTCTAGGGAGGGGTTATGTCTTTCGACGTATACTATAGATATAAGCTCTCTCTCCTAGGTAGCTAGATGAACACTCTCAATGTCTTCCATGAAGCTTTTATAAATCTAAAAATGTAGCAGAATATCCTCTAAGCACAAGGCCATTTCTTCTTCATCTTGAAAGCCTTGTGGAGTTCTTTACATTACTTGAACAACATTTTAGCATAGTGTAATCTCAACTTTCTTAATCTTCTTCTTAATGATGAGCTTTATATATGTATTAAAAGAAGATATTCGTTGAGAGGTTGTTTATAGTCACTGAGCAGCTTTAACTTCTATGCATGTTCTTTTTTGTCTAAGATTGATTGCAATTTCTGAAGCTTTAATTTGCACTCTTGCTCTATGCAACATCCTAGGTAGCTGAAAATGCTCATCTCCATATGTAGCATAACATTTTGCACCAATTTATGGTAAAAGTACACACTGTATAGGGTAGACAATTAGGTTAGAGTTGATACACTCTTTGTGTTTGGAGGTTGGTGAAGAAAGCAGTTTTAGCTCTTTTCTCAAGAGATCATTTGATGTTAACTTTGCTAGCACCTTTAATAAATATCTTGTGTTGAAATAATATGCACGCACATACATAGACACACACTTACATACACACACATGTTCAAGTAGAATGATGTTAGTTGTGCATATAATCTAATTTTAAAAGTGTATGATCTGATCATGAGAGCACTTTATCAAACATGAAAAAAAAAGCTACATAGTGTTGTATCATCTAACAGACAAAACAATTATATCTTACATGATTTGTTATTTAAATTATTTGTCTGGCAGACTATGTATGATTTATGTTTTATTCTTTGTGACTTTCAACCTTAATCAAAATTCTAACATGTTAGTTTGACTTAAACATTTTCATCTCTTATATTATTAATAAAATAACACGCCTACACCTTATTCTATTTAAATTTTGACTTATATTCTTTTATAATATATTTATACTTGTATTAAAACAATATAGAAATATAATAATAAATTTAACCATAATTTTATAGCTATTTCTTTATTTTTATATTAAAACATTGTTTTTCAAGAATACATTTATACGGTTATTTTATTAAAAATGCGAAAGTGATATGTGTCTTTTAAAAGTTAGAGGTGAAATAATTGACAAAAGAATGAAAATGGCGCAATTACATTCCAGAATTACGTAAATTTTAATCGTATCACAATCACACGATTTCTTAAATGTATGATTAAAACGCTTCTTCTATTTGGAAAAAAATTGACTGAATTCATGGGGAAGTTGCATGGCTTTAGTTATGAAAAACTCAACTGCATAGAGTGGTTGTACGATTTTAGTTTTATTAAATTATGAGACCAAAGTTTTCTGTATTCATTCGTTTGCTTTTGATTACATTATATATTTAATAGGAATGAACGTGTAGTGTATTTGTTAGCTAATCAAATTCATTTAATTTGGTTGTAATGGTTTTTAAAACGAATACGATGCATAGTAATTTATATACTGCCATAAAAAGTTAGTTTTTAATTGTTAGTTTTTAGTATTTTATTTTATTTTAAATTTCAAGTGATTATTTTTAAAAAAATTCAATATTTAATATTTTAAATTTTAAGGTCTATTATAATATTATATTAATTAAGTTTAAATATTATGTTTATTAGAAATTAATTATTAAATTTATTATTACATATTAATTTGATATCATCTTAATAGGTTGTGAAATGTGTAGAAAATGTTATTATATTGTAAACAGGATAATAAAATATTTAAATTTTTTAAAGAAGAAATGAAATGTAAAATAGAAAAAGAGGTATTAAAATGTGTTTGAAGAAAAGTTAAACTGATAAATTTTAGAAAAAAAGGTAAAATAATAAAATGTGGAACTAAATTATAAAACAATGATATAAAAAATTATATTTATTGTGTATATAAAATTTTTTATATATTAATTTTATATTTGGAATTAGGAAATTAGAATGTGATTATTAAGTCATTTGTTGTGTTTGTTTTATTAAACCACAACTTGAAAGTGAAACAATTAGTTAATATGAAGCGATAAATGTAATTTAGTTTAAAGTGAGATAAATATAGAATAAACAAAATAAATAATTGACATAAATATGATTGTTTTAGTTACACAAATGAAAAAAAAAAGAGTATTTATGTGATGATATGCCACATGTGGGTCTTCTTCTCTGCCTTCGAGGTCGTTGTGGCTCAGGTTCGGTTGGAGAAGGCGGTGGTGGACTATTGTGAGATGGATTATCAAACCCTTTAGGAGGCATGGTCGGTCAATAATAATGCATGGGTGATAATCCACGGAATGTTGATGGTGGTGTCATGGTGGAAGTTCCAAACATGTTTGCACCACAGAAAACATATTTTCTTGCGATGAAAAAGCAGTGAAAGTGGTGGGGACCTGGAATGGAAGTTGCAACAACATATTTTGATGATAGTCCATATATTTGAACATGCCACTTGGTCAACCAAAACTATGTTGTTGAGCATTGGAAGAAGACCCAAAGTAGAAGTTGTAGCAGTGGGGATCAACACCTGAAAAAGAGCCCAAGTGAAAGTTATGGCACTGTGGTTGTTGAAGCTCTTGCGATGTGTTATACTACTACAAAACAATTTGTTAGTTTATAGTTATGAGAAAACATTAATATATAACAAATGAAAAAATAAACTTACATCATTGTCAAAAGAAGGTTGGGGTGGGGTGATGTATCGAATAGTATGTCTAATGTACCATTGCATGTAAGGGATATCATCACACAAGTGGCCATTTCTGTTGAATGAAAATCCTTAAATTACATGATTATGGCGATCATTCCACATTTGTATCCATGTTGCATGATATTGTGGCCAATATGTTCCAGTTCTACCCCTCATGTCCTCCTTGTGCAATTGGTCGGAGATTTAAAGGGTTGATTGAAATATTTTAATGGAACCCAAACTGTCTCATCAGTTGATGTAGTTCCACTTTTGCAAAAACATATAAGAGGAACTATGACCTAAGTCATAGGAGAAATTTCAATGGTTATTAGACGACTCAGTTCATTACAATGATACAAATTTCACAAGTACTGTTACAATAGATGACATTAGCGTTAATAAGTAGTATATTATGCCAAAATGTATAATAAAAGTATGGCTAGCTGAAAGGAAAAACCTATTTTGGTTGAAGTTGATCCAATGTTTTTCGTAACTGAGGAACCATGGTGGTGGATGTGTCAATCCTGTGTTGCACCAAGGCAGATGATAATTATTTATTTTACCACTTTCCGATTGCATAATTATAACAATAAAGATAAATTAATTGATAATTATTAGGTTTTTACACTGTTTTGGTGTAATTGGGTCAATTCAGTTTTAGTTAAAAGTTTGTTATTATTTTGACACCATTTTCGGAATTTTAACATATTTGAGTGTGTTTCGTATTTTGTCTATAACGTTTGCCAAAGAACTCGAATTTACTTGATTCTTGTTTTGTTTTGCAGATAACTTAAAGATCTATAAATGTTATTCAAGGGCCAAGAGCAAATTCAAACTAAAAAGTAGTTAAAAGTGGACTTAAAGTCAGTACATAAAGTCTGGACAACAAGGTGACACCTAAATATTTTGAGCAGATTTTTCTTTATGGAGGGCTATTTAGTTATTCCATGTTTCAGGTTAAATTTTTTATAAATAAAACCTCTCTTGGTAGAGCTAAGAGACATCACATCACAGTAAACAGAAGATAATTAAATACAATTTTTCTTTTTCCTTTCTTTCTCTTTTGTTCAATCCGATCTCCAAGTGCTCTCCCGTTCTTAATCTTGAGGTTCATGCTTTGTAATTCTTTCCATAATTACATGCTCAATTTCTATTTTAATTTGATTGTTATATTTAACAATTGGATTAATTTATTAATTGAATCAATATCGGTTGGATTGTGTTGTGAAATTTTTGAACCGATAATCAAGTCAAAATAATATTGTTGTTTATAGTGGGCGATTGCAGTTGTTCAGCATATTGTATATTCGACGAGATGCTCCCTGATTGTGGAGTGTTCGAAATGTTAAATAGATGCAGAGATTTCGGTCTATTTAACCCACACATGTAATTAGGATTTTCTTCAAGAGCCAGTGAGGGATTTGGGAGAGTCAAAGAGAGGTCGAGTTGGTTTTTATTTTATTGCATTTATCCAATCTGTTTTTATTTTATTACTTGAATTTATTTAAATTGTTTCAAATTTTGTTTTTATTTTATTACTTGCATTTATTTAATCTATTTAAATTTCTGTTTTTATTTTATTACTTGAATTTATTTAATCTGTTTAAAATTCTCCTTTTATTTTATACTTGAATCTAATTAATCTATTTAAAATTCTGCTTTTTATTTTATTATTTAAAAATTTTGATTTGATTTTATTAAATTTAATTATTTCATTAAAAACCCTGAATAGTTTTAAGAGAACGGCTAAGTAGTCTTTGGGAAGAATGACCTATGTTAGCTATACTACGAATTTAGCTTCCTAGTTTAATTTGGGGTGCGTTTGACAGTGCGTATCAACAAACCACCTTCAATGAACAAAAAAAGTATGTTATTCATAAAGAATTATAAATTGATGAAGTTTGTAAATTATGAAGAAACATAATTTAAATTACCTTTTCGCTAACAGAAAACCAAGGCCATTAGCAACATCAACATCATTAAGCGGCTGACGTACATCAGAAAGGCATGTTATATGGTCCCATGCCCAACATTGCAGAAGTTAAAAATATATTTAGCTAAGTTCAAGAGGGGGTGAATTGAACTTTATAAGATTTTTTACTTTTAAAACACTAAATTAATAAATATATTCACATTTTGAAAACAGTTTTCTTTTCTTGTTATTTTTATTTATTATTTTTTCAAGAACACTTAAATTAATAAATATGTGTTCCACATTATTATTCATTTTTTTATTTCTTTATTTTATTTTATTATCGTATTTTTAATTTAAAAGATTACCCGGACAAAATTGGGTGTTGACACACTCAATATAGCAGTTTAGCAAATATACGACTAAACCCTATAGGCCACACTCAATACAATTGTTCAAGAATTATACGAAATTGCAATGAAACAACACAAATCTTGAATCAAACGGGTTCAAGAAAGGTTGAGAAACTCCCTGATTGGCGCAACAAGAGAGGCCTTTGCACAGTCTTGAAGGAATCCAATAACACAGTACTTTTTTCAAGATTGATTCTTCAAGAAAAAGCCTGTTTCAATTGATCAATAAATCCCTAAGTTTCTCAAATTCTTTTTCTCACAATAAGTCACAATTGATTCTCTGTATCGTCTCTCTATTTTTTGTGTGAGAAAACCCTCTTTTTATAAAAGTGAAAAACTCAAAATAGTTTTGATAAAACAGTTACATTTTGATAAAATAGTTACGAAGTTCTGTCCAGTGCACGAATAAATCAGTTTCACTTAACTTGAAATCGATTTATTTTCATCCAATGCTCTATTTTCAAAAACTATTAATACCAAAGCTCAGCTTATGCTTTGTGGTTAGTTTAATCATTTTAGACCATGTGCTAGTGAATTTCTCCTCACTTTTGCATAGGTTCTCTTTCACCACCAATCACACTCACTCACTCTAAGACAAAGCCTAGGACACACTTCCAATTGCTTGTTTGCTTTGGCTTGCTTGGCTTCATCAAATACATATCTTGTGAGAGTACTAACAATCTCCCCCTATTTGTTGAAGACAATCCAGTGTGTGAGTGGTTTAGGATTTTCAAATGCATAGAAAAACACTAGTGAAAGCAACAGTTTGCCACAACACTTATAAAGGCAGTTTGCATAGACTAGTTCAGAGCATATGTTGTTGTTTTTACTAGTTTTACAGCAGATTACAATTCAGTTGATCCAATTTTAAGAGCCAATTTGTTTAAACATAAAGCAACCAACATAGATTTCCATTGATTAACCAGAACTGAAAGCAAATTACATAACTAGCCAACGACTAGCACTACAAGACAACAGCAGCAACAATACACCTAACATCATAAACTCAGCAGCAATACACATTTAAAAATTGCAGCAGTATAATTTTAAAAATAGCAGCAGTAGGGAGATTAAAAACAACAAAAGTAGAGTGAAATGACAACACCACAAATGATATGAGCAGAGCTACTAGAATGACCAACATACATTAAATACACACCAACCATTTCTCCCCCTTTTGTATTCATCGAATAGGAGAAAAGCAGTTAAGTATGCACTAGTATGCCATGACAATTATGATATGCATGCTTTAGTCATGAGATTCATTCCAAGCTGCCATGGTGCCTAGCTGGTCTTGCACAACTTCTATTTGTAGATCCATGTGTTGAAAGTGGGTAGTGTAGAACTCATGGTTGATCATTTACTCAACAGTTAGACGATCAAGTTTCTCAATCACTATTTGTTCAAATTTTGAAAAGTTAGAGCTCGGTGCAGCTTCTCCCATTATCGTGTCACTTTGAGCCATTGCAGCAGCACCTTCAACAACTCCACCTTCAACATTTTCTGCATCAGCTTGGCACATCCATTGGTCATTCACCTTGACCAATCCAACTTTGTTGAGATTTGCGGTCGAGACTTCCAATCCTTGCTTAACCGACTCCATAAGCTCCCCCTCAAGAGGTACTTGAAAGTATTGTATCAACCTTGAGACGAGCACAACATAGGGAATCCTATAATCCATAAGTCTCCTTGCCTTTTCCATTTGGACTCCTAGAACATAAGGCCAATTTACCTTCAAGTGATTTATGATGAAAAACATGAGGATCAAGTCTTCTTCATGCAAAACGGCATGGTTGTGGCCACGTGGAGTCAAAATCCATACAATGATAAATGTCAATATCCTCGGATTTAAGGATAAGCCACCAACTTGGAATCCTTTGCCCACATCTTGTGGTATGCACAACAGCTTCTATAAAAGCTCACTTTGCTATAGTCATTTAGTGCCTCTATGTTGCCTTTTCCAATCTTCAAACCCTCACATTTTAATCCAGTTACAACTTCCCAAATTGAAGGAGTGATTTTCATTGTAACTCCCTTCACCCTTGACTCAAGTCTGTCCTCTTTCACTTTGAGGTTAGTAAAGATTACATTTACTAAGTTTGGATAAATGTTACTAGACAACCCAAGAAACTTCTTCAGCTCCTGGAATTTCAACATTTTACTCACCTCCAGCAGCTCTTCTGATTTTAACCAATCAAGACTCACATGCTTGGGAGTGTTAACCACTTTTCTGTTGATTTCAATCAAATACTTGTTGATACTTTCAGTTGTTTCAGCACCATGCATACTAGCAAACCAGGCCTTAGATGGCCTCTTGTGTCTATATGTCTCCCTGCACTTGTAGTTTCCTTAACCTTCTTTCTCAGATTACTTGAGGAAGCCATGGAAGCTGATTTTTTTATTTTTTATTTTTTTGCGTGAGTGAAGAGAGGTTCTACAGTAGTTTTTTTGGCTTGCAATATTATGCATAATGGATGCTCAAGGTATGACATATATAAGCAAACAACACACATTCACAAGCATTTTTATTTTCACCCATTGGATAATTTGAGTTGGAGTGTTATACCTTGATATTCCTTTGGGACAAGACTACACCATATTGGGAAATGGCATAATACTTACACTCTATTTTGCTTTTCAGAAGTTCACCTTTTTTACTCCCAATTAAGTGAAGACAAGTGGCATTGAGTGGCTCAATGTGGTCAAAAGTCAGTAGTTGGGAGGTTAGGCTTCATTCAATGTCATTAGCATGCTTAAGTCTCTTCACTTCAATGTGGTTCAAAGGAATCAATTTTATTCCACGAATCTCCTTGACCCAGTTATTACTCAGAACACATTAAACACAACATTAGAATCAAAACAGAAAAAACTTAAATTCAAGAAAACTACTCTAGAGGTAAAATAAATCGATTCTAACTCGTACAAATCTATTTATTTTTGTGACAGTGAGCAGAATGTTATGCAGTTCATGTGTTATGCTATGTTTGAGATATCCAATATCCTTAAATCAGTTCTCAAGTAATTAAATCTGTCTTCAGCAAGTGGTTTAGTGAAAAAGTCTGCTAATTGTTTCTCAGATTCAATAAACTTGATTTCACATACATCTGAAATCAATTTATTTTCATCCAATGCTCTATTTCAAAAAAATTTAATATTAAAAGCTCAGGTTATGCTTTGTGGTTAGTTTTAATCATTTTAGACCATGTGCTAGTGAATTTCTCTTCAGTTGTGCATAGGTTCTCTTTCACCACCAATCACACTCACTCACTCTAATACAAAGCCTAGGACACACTTCCAATTGCTTGCTTGCTTTGGCTTGCTTGACTTCATCAAATACATAGTCTTGTGAGAGTACTAACAGAAGTAGCATGCATCCACCAATATTCCCCTGATTAAAATTAACTCCATGGTCATGAGCACAATAGAGGCATGCCAAAACACCTGACCCCCAACTACAATTTGAGACGTTGTTTAGGTCACTCAAAAGTAAAGGATACATTTGATGGACTCTGCTCCCTGATGTATCTAGAACTAATAAACTTCTGATTAACGTCAAGATGTGCTCTCGTGCATGTTGTGCTACCATAAAACTATCAACATCATATGCAAGGTCTTGAAATTCACTATTAAGCCAAGATAATTTTATGCTATTTTCCTTGTATATCGTTTCAAGTGGCATCGAACCTAAAAGGTGGTCGCATAAAAGGTGGACTGCCATATCTTCTAGTGTAATTATTGTCTCTCCAAGTGGTAGATGCAATGTGTGTGTTTCTATTCTCCACCTCTCAACTAAGGCAGTGATCAAGTGATCTCTATATGGGTTAGTGTGAGGAACTACCCAAATCCAACATGATGAATTAAGTTTTTGCAGTCATCAAGTCTATCCTTGTGCTTCACGCAATAAATTGCATGTTGTCGAGGGCGAAGTAATCTTTCGTTACCTTCCCAAATTGTTTTGTTGAAGCCGTAATAGAGACATGTCAGCTGGAAAACGTTGATTATATGTCATTGCTATACAAACCTCAAGATGGGAGAAACTAGTCAAAGGGGTGCATGTGTTCAAGAGGGGGTGCAAGTAGTAAAGCAGGGGTGCATATATTAAATAGGGGTCTAACTAGTAAACAAAGAGTACATGCATTAAGGAGGGGGTAAAAGCAGTAAACTGGGGTGCATATATTAAACAGGGGATGCAAGTAGTAAACAAGGGTGCATGCATTAAATAGGGATGCAAGTAGTCAAAAGGGGGTGCATACATTAAATAGGAGATACAAATAGTAAACTGGGTGCATATTAAATAGGGGTGCATGCATTAAAGAGAGAGTACAAGTAGTAAATCGGGGTGCATATATTAAATAGGGGGTGCAAGTAGTAGAAATGAGGTGCATGAGGAGGTACAAGTGATAAACCGGGAGTGCATGGGGATGCATGCATTAAATAGGGATTCGACTAGTAAATCAGGGGTACATACATTAAAGAGGAGATGCAACTAATAAACAGGGATGCATCCATTAAAAAGGGGATAAAGCCCAATTGGTGTATTGCGATCCATTTGGATTAAATGATAATAGTGAAATGAATTAAAAAAAATATACAATATAAATTATAAATTCAACTAATTAAATTGTAAATTAATAAAATTAAGTAATGTTGGTAGAGTGAATGCTCTTTCTTGCATCATTTACTGTTTCTTTTTCAATATATTATATTAAAAAACAATAAAGTTGTTATTTATGTTTATTAACATAAGTAAAATTTTGAAATCATTATATACGTTTTCTTTTTCAAAATATACGAACAGAAAGAAAACAAATTAAATAAAGGCAACATATAAACACAATTAAATAATTGAATTTTCACAAAATACATCTGAATACAATTCTAACTTGATGTGAAAAATTTGGGTAGGGTGGACATCAGAAACAACAAAATTGAGTTGGTGTGGTTTCTCCTAGTAAGGAAATAGCAATATTCAAATATTGAACCAATACAAAATGTTAAATAATATCTTTGGATGTCCAATTCTTACGGATCTTCGGCACAAAAAAACTTTGTTACTGGTTATATAAACAATGTGTTTGGTTGCAAAGAGCTTTGGGCAAGTATAATTGGATAAGTATTTAGTACGTATTAGAAGATCACTACTTTAATTGAAAAAAATGACATAAGCGAGTAAAGGAGGAAAACAAAGACTGAAAACTAAGTAGAGGCAAGGAAATAACAAAATTACTTCTTTTAATAATAACAAATTTTCAAATACAGTGAAACAAATTATTCAAATATAAAAAAAAGAAGAAAAAACTAAACATATTACAAAAAACTGAAAAACGACTAATTATTCTTTTGATTTAAATATGGGACAAAATCAGTTTCTAACCATTGAAAGGAACAATCGTATGAAATCATTCCTCTACACCTTTTCATCTACAGTAGAAAGTGGCAACGAAAATAACAAAACGAGTACAAATGAAATATTTATAGTGTCAACATTTATCTCTAACAAATTAAGCGCATTCATATTCAACAGACATAATAAAATCTTACAGTAACCTACTCAGATACATTTTTTTGAAAAACTTTAACCTTACCTCAGAGATGATGAATATCAATCAGAGATGTACCTTGAACTACTGACTGGTGCTAGACAAAGCTTCAAGATTCTCTTAAGAAGTGAACCTTGAAGTAAAGTGTGCACAACACTAGAACTGTGAATGAGAAGTGTGAAAAGAAGGAGAATCCATGAGTGACTTAAATAAAAGAGCTTTACATTTGAATTGAATAAAAAAATACATGTACTAAAGTTTGAACTCAAATAATGCGCTAATAAGACCAAATTGTATCATTGCAATAAGTGTACCAAAACTGGATTCGTAATTGAGGGAGAACAGTTCAAAGACATGCTTTTGCACTGCCTACCACTCTACGTAACAGTGCAAAAACAAAAGCTTTTAAAAAATGAACCTGCAAATTAGGCACGCGTGAGATTCTCGTTCAATCACCCATATTATGAATGAGAGGCAAGCTTTCTATACGAATTCTCGTTCAATCATGCTTTTTGTGAATGGGAGCCAAGCATTCTGTGAATGGGGACCCACGACTGCATGAAGGAAAGAGGGAAGGAAATTTGGATTCTTTAAAAGTCGTGCCACATGGACATGACTCCTTCATCCAGAATTGCACAAAAGTTGTGCCACGTGGACACGACTCCGTCATCCAGATTTACACAAAAGTTCTGCGTAAATCTGGACGAAGGAGGTATGTCCACGTGGCACGACTTCTGTACATTTTAATTTATTTTTTTAATTTTTTACCTTACGCGAAATATATATTATACATAAATGCATGAACAAAATCAGTGTGCTCTTTCACTTCACTTCATATATTATTTTGTTCCTCCCATTCGATATCAAACTATCCTTACCCAAATACTTTTGGAATCACAATTTCTATGGATCATTTTCACGGTGTTTACAGTTCTACAATGCCTAAGGAAGAACCAATTATCCGAGACATGATAAATGATTCTAGATCAGAAGATCAATATCCTGATGTCATGGACATGGAACATGATGCACCTGCAAACACAATTCATTCATATCAGTCCAATACCACAACAACAACGAATATGGAATATGAGCTTGATGAGCACATGTGTTTCAGTTCCAAAGCCTCAATGGTATTTGCATTCAAACAGTTCTACATTTAGCAACGGTACAAATTCGAGGTTCTCAAATCAAAGATAGATAGATATGTCGTCAGATGCATTGACTATAACAACGGTTGTCAATGGCGATTTCAAGCATCCTACTCTAAAAGTAGAGACCAATGGAAGATCAAACTAATTAAAGCGGCTCACACTTGTCTATCAATTGTAATGTCACAAGATTATGTGAACCTCAATTCACACCAAATTGCATCAATCGTGGTCAATTCCGTAAGGACAAATACCTTGATCCTAGTAAAAAGTTTCATTGCAGAAATAAAAAACCGGTATGGTTATAGTGTCACATACAGAAAATCCTGAATAGCAAAGCAAAAGGCTCTTACCATGGAATTTGGGGACTAGGAAGACTCATATAATTATCTTCCCAGATGGTTGCAAGCTTTACAAGAAAGTCTTCCGAGAATAATTGTATAATACGTTACTCAACCGGTTGTTGTTGACGGTGTAGAAGACAACTCTTGTCACATATTAGAGCGTGTCTTTCTGGGCTTTTAAACCTTGTATGACGGGTTTAATTATTGCAAGCCCATTGTCCAAGTGGATGGAACCTTTTTAACTGGCAAATATCATGGAACTTTGTTAACTGCAATTAGTCAAGATAGGAACCACAATTATTTCCATTGGCTTTCGCAATTGTTGAAGGAGAAATAAATGAGGCCATGATATGGTTCTTTCAATTATTGCGTGCACATGTCACACCCTAACCAAATGTATTTCCATTAGCTTTCACAATTGTTAAAGGAGAAACAAAGGAGGTTATGATATGATTCTTTCAATTATTGAGTGCATATGTCACACCCTAACCAAATGTTTGCCCCATAACTGATAGAGGCTTAGCCATACTATCAACATTACAATCTCTAGAGGTTAGTTAAGAAGCATATGGGTTGTAATCAGTGTTTTGCATCCGGCACATTGCATCAAACTTTGATAAGAAGCTTAAAAATGTGGAGATTAAAAGACAACTAACAAGGGTATGTATATTCCTTAACTTCTTTTTTTATACAAATATTATATAAGTTTACTGATTTTTGTAATTTAAGTATCAAATTATGTGCTAGGTTATGAAATGAAACAACCCAAACTTCAAGCCAAGTTATCTGTATTGTGAGCAAAATTCCACTAGGCTTGTTCGTGGATAGATCGCATACCACTAGAAAAGTGGACTCAAGCTTATAACGGAGGTAAACGATATGGCCATATGACAACTCATCTGGATGAATGCATGAATTCCATCTTGAAGGGAGTACGATCCTTACCCATTTGGGCTCTTATTAAAACAACCTTTAAAAGAAGGAATTCATGGTTTGTTGAGTGAGGTACCAAGGTAGCATCTATGATAGCAGGTGGTACACATATTCATAATGAAATGGATCAACCAATCAACAAACCAAAAAAATATTCTTATTATAGGAATGATGGACACAATAGAAGAAATTGTCCATCTCGACAATAAATTATGTTCATTTGTAAGAAAAAAATTTAATAATTTAATAATATATTTTTCATTATCTATTTTTAAATTATTTTATTTTTTATCACATTTCAAAAGATAAAATTGTGAAATTAATTTACAATACACTATTCCAATTCATGTTTATAGCTCTGCCTACAACTCATCAGTGCACGAGTCAAGCTGATGAGTTATACATGCATTGTTATTTATGTTCCTAGTATAATCATTGTGTATAACCTGTTTTGTTTTTTCTTCCTTGGTTTAGGCTCTCTCAGCCGTTCATCTCCGTGACCCCAGAATATCTGCTTTGGTAGCATCAAAGATGAGAAAGTTCCATAATCTTCACATGCCTAGAGCAAAGAAGGTCCGATTTGGCACAGATTAAGGTTATTATTGGTCATATCAGTCTTAAAATTATTTTTGATTGCTATATTGAATATTAAATATAGTCTCTTGTGCTATTTACTAGGAATTGGGTTGGTCAAGCCAAGAGTCTGTGCTCCCCAA
>Ga0099825_1001468_pt1 | contig 30230 bp, 15 predicted proteins | sample SiratroredBW_FD_76838 | JGI IMG/M metagenome (GOLD analysis project Ga0099825, IMG submission 76838) | Root nodule microbial communities of legume samples collected from California, USA - Siratro red BW | ecosystem: Host-associated > Plants > Roots > Nodule | place: USA: California | collected...
AAAATTATAAAATCCTAACTAGGAGGCACTGCCACCTTTCCTGGAATTTATAATTTTATCCTTATATAAAATTCTAACTAGGAGGCTCTGCCACCTTTCCTGAATTTTATATTCACCTATAAAAAAAAATCATAAAATCTGGAAATTATAAAATCCTAACTAGGAGGCACTGCCACCTTTCCTGGAAATTATAATTTCATCCCTATATAAAATTCTAACTAGGAGGCTCTGCCACCTTTCCTGAATTTTATATTCACCTATAAACTCTAAAGACTCCCTGTCTTTTGTATATCGGCTGGAATACCCGAGGTCGCAGGACTACTGGTCCGAAGAAGGGGCTATTGAAAGAACTAAAGTTCGTTTAGACACCTTGAACCTCTGGTCTAACAACGCCACGTACAAAAAGGGGTTTTAAAACCTTATAAATTAACTACTCTGATACTGATACCTTTCTGGTTCATATATAAAAAGAACGATTTCTATAACAAATCATGTAAGACAAGTGTTTCATGTGTTAGATATACAATTTTTTTTTACGTCTAATATAATAAAGTACAGTTTCATTATTCAATTTTATACTTATAAATCCAAATAATAAATACTATATAATGAAATAAATTATAATTCTTTCACTTTAAGTATTTTAAGAAAATCAATAAAATAGAATCTTGATTAATGAAAGATGACATCTACAATACAATAAAAGAATAATCAATAAATACATATTATACCATCAAGAAAATATTTTAAATATGCTTAATCCAATGTGAAATGTTTATCAATCTCTACCACGTCATGTATCATTTAAAATTTGACATGTTTCTATAAAAAGTGTAAAATGTGTTGAAATTTAAAACATGTATAAATCGAAACTTCAATGATAAAAATCTATAAAAATATTAGAGTTGAACTGTAAAAGTGAAATTAAATTTTATTTGTAATGCTTGAATATTTAAATATTTAAAATCTTCCGAAAAGGAACTAAGAAGATGAAGTAAAAACATAATATAATTTTTTTACGTTAAAGTTGTGTAAATTGATTTCGGACTTTTATTCAACCAAGAAATTGGACAAGTGTCCCTTCGAACTCCCTTAGGTCCTTCTTATATATTAATAATAATAATAATAATAATAATAATAATATTAATAATAATAATAATAATTATTAATAATAACTTTGTTTCATCATTACGTAGAAGTTACATAATGTTTAAGTGCAACGCTATTCCAAAGGCTAACCGGAGTGTATATAAATTTCTATTTCATTCACTAAACTCAAACATAATTACCAAATAACTTTTTTTTATAAAATTCATTTAGGTATCAAGTCATCGTATAAAATTTATTAAAAAAAAAAAGAAAACAAGACTACGTAGAACTAGACTAAATACATGGAAAGAAGAAAAAAATAAAATACCAAACTAACTCATAAAAATAATTTAAAAAGGAAAAATAATAAAATTAAAGAAACCAATAAAAGAGTAAGAAGAAGTATATCTCTTATGTTCCAAAATAAAACAATAAAAGAAAGAAAATCATATATGAGAAGTAAAAATTCTTCATAATTTTTCTTTCTAGTACCCACTCTAATGAGTTTTTTAGTAATCTTCAAAGCATTCTTTCTCGGTTTTTGAGGTTTCATAGAAGTTTGAACACACATTTCTAACTCATTCGAATCACTAGAGAATCTGTGTTTCTCCCGATCAGCCCAGTACTTAGAAACCAACTTATACTTCTCCTCAAACTTAGAACAAAGAGTACGAGTAGCCTAGGCCCCTTCAGTATCCGACTGCAGTTCCACATGACAAGAGCCAACAGTAGTTAAGTGCAAATCAGAAAGGCTAAAATGATACCCCTGTACTTCTAAATCAGCAGCCACCGTGGCATCAAGCTTAACTCCAACATAACCATGAGAAGCTATTTTGGTGGTTTTTCCAACAACTATGAAGTATTGTTAGGTGATCTATCAGGCTTCAGAGTGATTGAACTAGACCATCAAAATTTGAGTTAGAAGCTTCCTTCTCCAATATATCCACCCATCTCTTATAAACCAAACTCTGCATACCAGTACCCTATAAGAAATTTTCTTTAGAAGCAACAGATTAGAACTATTATTATTTTTCCCTAGAACAACGATAGTGGGAGCAACCAAGAGGAGATTAGAATTCATAATATTCATATTTTCGTGCTTATCCTTGGACAAGTTTTCATCAAGAACATGAAATTTAGAAAAAGAATTTGAAATAGTCAAACTAGCCAAGTGAGTCAAGTCACTTTTTAGAGAAATATGTTATATCTGCTCAACATTCTAAGCTAGAGCGGCCTGTTGAGAATCATCAATAAGACTTGACATCCCTTCTAAACTATCTCCTGATTAGAACCATTATTAGGAACAACAACATCACCTCCTAAAGAAGATGGTTTAGCATCCTTACCAGTAGCAATATTAAAACATTAACCACCTCAGTATGCAGTTTCACATTTTTCTCCCTTATCCCCAAGTTCGACTTAGGAACATAATGTTGCTTAGACTTCACTTGTTGATTGGACATATTACTTTGAGGGTAATGCTTACATGTAAATAAAATATGACTAATCATTTTACAAAAGGAGAAAAAAGGCATAAGCCATTCATACTCCACGTTAACCACAAAGGCAAAGCCTAAACGCTCCACCAAAAAGTTGTTGCAATAGAGAAAAGAGAATATCCCCATCAATAAGCACCCGAGCATAGAAGCTAAGGGTTTTCTTCAAAGTAAAATCATCTAACACAAGAGGGATATCAACCCTTCTTGCTATAAAGAAAATAGAACGGGGTTTTCAATATCTAAAGGGAGGCGATGAATTCTGACCCAATATTGTGTCTTAGTAAGCTTCATAGTTCCTGAAATGATGTCCTTAATCCAATCAAAGACCTGTAAAAATCTAGGAGAGATATTTTAAGATCCAACTGCCAACACACACCTCATGTCTTCTAGAGACGTGAACGAAAACTTATAGAATTCCTTTCCAAGAGGAATCGTCTTCCAAGAATCAAGAGGTTTACAAGAAAGGTCCAACTTCTTGCATACATCTAGATGCGTAGTGGCTTTTCTCCTTTGATAGGCACGATCTTACCATGCAAGTGATTCTTACACTCTTCAAGCCCCATCAAGTATGCTTCTTTTGGGATCTATATAAAGACAAGATCTCCTTTGAGGCAAGGAGAGGACAACTGCGGCTGAGAGATGTAGCAAGCGGTATTCAAAATCTGATCAAACATTTTTTCAACACAAGAACCGCAAAAGATATTTTTCCAGCTTGCTTCATATCTTCATCATTTAGGTATTCTTAAGGAATTAGGAACCCCGTAAACTGCATGCACGTTCTACATAAAAACCAAGAAAAAAAAATTGCAGTTTACAACAACAAAAGCTCAATGTGATCACTCAAGGATACACTCCCGCCAATACAAATACAAACAAACAAAGAAAATTTACCATTAAAAATCATAATGCTCCAAAGAGAATTAAGTTTGTCTTATTTCCCCACTCTCTTGTCAACAAATAAGTTCATAGTCATCAACTAACTTAAATCACTACCTTCAATATATAATAATTAATACATCACGAACGTGAGTGTAAGTTTACCCTACTAAAAAAACGTGTTAGTACATTTCTTATTATATAACTAGCTCACTACAAGAAAAAAACTATTTAGAGACCAATATTTAGTTACCAAATGAAATAGTTGCTAATTGTGACCAAAATAGTCACTAAATTAAATTTTGGTTGCTAAATAACTACAAAATAGAAGTAATGATTAAATTTAGTGACTAATTAAGTCAAATATTGATATCTAACATTAGATACCAAAGTTTTAGTGACCTATGCCATTAGATTCTAAATTGGTATCTAATTAAGTTAGAGACTAATTTAAAATCTAATGACATATAACTAATGTTAAATACCAATTATTTGACTTAATTGGTCACTAAATTTAATCATCACTTCTATTTTGTAGTTATTTAGCAATGAAAATCTAATTTGGTGACTATTTTGATCACAATTAGTAACCATTTTATTTGATAGTTAAAAATTGGTCTCTAAACAACCTTTTTTTTGTAGTAGCTTGCATTGAAATTATGTTTTCATGTGTATTCATAATACAAAAATTGAGTTTAACAATTAACACTCACCTACTAATTTCTCTTTTTGGTCCTTAATTTCAATTGAATAATACTACAAGTTGCTAACGTAACGGACCATCTAGTTGGGCACTACCTTGCATGCTTTCACTTGTGGTCCAATCCTCATCTCATAGCTAAAGGTACAAATTCTATCTTAAATATGTTTTCCTTTCATTTTAATACTAATTATGTATGTATTACATAGAGACAGGGGGTAGATTAAGGTGACTAGTTTTGTCACACAAATGGCTAAAAAATCAAATTAGTCCTTTAAAACTTCATTGCTATTTTGTCTTAAATTAGACTAAATATGGTATAAACTCTTAATTTAAATAATAGTAATATATAGATAAATATAATTTAATATATTAAGTAAGGTATAGTTTAAAGACTCAATATTAGACATGTAATCTAAATATTAAGTTAGACAATACATCATTTATATTTAAAATGATACATTATCTAATGTTTAATATAAATCAAGTAGCATTTACAACTTAGATCATACACAATCTAAGTAAAGTTAGGTGTTTTTATGGCCATTAAATTTTATTTAATATTATTCTTTAACTTTTCTTTGTTGTCTTTTCAATATATGTATAATGAAAGAGTTCATTTGTAAAAGTAGATAAAGATATTGGATAAAAAACCATCAAAAGGGTACATTAAGCAGCAAAACGTAAAATTTAGTAACAAAATATTTTTATGATATTTTTAATATATAATAATTAAATCACTCTACTTTTGGTTTTAAAGGATTGTTGAAATTTTATATTAAAACTTTATATTTTTAATTTATCAATTTAAATTTTATTTAATATATATGTGTCATTTTATTAATATTATAAGAGATGTTTATTTATTAAAAATATAAGAAAATAAACGTCTATTTAAAAACTGAAAAAGTGTGAGAGTTGTTTTTATTAAAATATAAAATAAATAAATATCTATTATAAAATTAGAAGGAGTATATGACCTCGGGCAGATAAGTGTAATTTATTCTTATATTTTTAAATTACATATCAACAATATTTAAGTTTTGCAACATCCTAAATAATTAATATATATATATATATATATATATATATATATATATATATATATATATATATATGTATATATATATATGTATGTATATATATATATATGTATGTATATATATATATATATATTAATTTAAATATAAAAAAATTTATAAATCTACAAACTTCATTCAAGTTCATACCTCAGATTTATAGAGTCTTAATCATAATATATTTCAAATAAGAAGGATAATTTATTAAACACAAGATAATTATCCATAATTTAGTCTCAAACAAGTCATAAAACCTGCAATCTATTATCTCATTTATTTATTAATACATAAATCCAAGTGTGAAATGGATATACAATAAGAGAATCACATAATCATTGATCAAAGTAAATTTAAGACATTAAATAAATTTTCAAAATTTCTCCTTATACTTCATCAATTAATACATTATCTAACATCTTACTTTTAATGATTTAGATGCTTAGTAAAACTATGATATCCACACAAGAATAAATTCTTTCACTTACATACTAACAAATACTAATTTAAATACTATTCTAAATATCTAACTTCATATGAAATTTTTATATCATATATTCTCATATTTATAATAAATTATTTCTTAATTAAAAACAATTCATCAAAAGATCTAATTTAACACTTTCTTGAAAAAAAATTTAAAATTTTATGAAATATTATAAGCTAGAGTTATTACACATGAAGACTTTAAAGATAAATTAAAATATGCTTTAAAAAATAGGGAAATGTCACTTAAATAAAATCTTCTCTCTTAAAGTAATATTTTTAAATGGTCTCTTCTTACTTACCATATCACTTAAGTAATAGATCTGGTTGCTTGAGCATTATAACAATGCTTGAGCGAGAAAATTGCTATTCTTCTCAAATTTTAAACCATAATTTTAAACATCAAAATAGTTACATAAATAATTTACACTCAATATTAGTGATCCATGATTGAGAATCGCTTACCCAACACCTCAATATTAAAACTAGATAAACATAAAAACAACTTTTACAAAACTAAGAATTCAGATGTAAACTATTTTTTATTTAAAGCTAACTATTCTAACAAGTTTAAAATTCAAAATAAACCTCAGTAAAATCATAATTTAGTTAACCTTAATTAATACAATTTCTTTTATGAATACTCCACACCTATATGTGAAAAAAAAAGCTACAAATGGAAAAGAAAAAAAAAAACAAGGGAAAAAAGCTTAGGCAATATGAGAGTTTCATTCAAAGTTTGAGTCTACATTTATATTTAACAAACAAGTGAATTTTGTGTCCGAATGTACAACATTTATTAACTTTAGTAAAATGTGATATATTTTTCGCTAAACTATATTCAATATTATTAAATCTTTTGTTATAAATTCAAATGCTCTTTTATCATATACAAGCCACTTACTTAAATTCAAATTTAAGAATAGAGAGAAAAGCATAAAATTAATATTATTTTACTAGTATATCTAAATTATATACTAAAAAAAAAGATTATCGACGAGAAAAATCTATCAAAAATACCAAAAATTTATCGTATTTATTGACAAATTTTTAACGAAAACAAATTTTGTCGGTAAATTAGTTGTATGTAAATTTATTGACAAATTTTTTGAATCCGTCAATAATTCCAAACGAATTTACTCGTCGGTAATTTTATTATAAAAATTAATATCCGTAATTAACGAAATATTAAATCCGTCAGTAATTAACAATAAATGATATTTTACCGACAAATAAAACTCTGTCAATAAGGTTTCATCGGTAATTTAATTTTTTCTTGTAGTGATAGAGTAAATTAAAACTCTACATCATAATGAGATTTTCTCAAAATTTTGAATTATATTTTAAAAGTTTTAAATATTTTTTTTATATTTTTAAATATATATTGAAAATTTTATATTAACTAAAAATAAGACCAACTTATAATACATTAGAGAATGTAAATATTATCTTATCAAGATAATTTTATAAAAATAAATTAAACTTAAACTCACCTTGTAATATGAATCTATCCTAATCCGATTTGGACCTATTGTATTATTTTTTATTGAGTCTTCTAAATTTTATATATAACATCTTTGTATGAAAAAGAGTATTATAAATCTTATATTGGCTAAAAATAAAATTAATATATATATATATATATAAAAGTGAATACATATTTTATCTTATTAAATTGATTTTGAAAAATGAATTAGATTTAAATTTATTTTCTAATAAAAAGTATTACTTTGTCACCTATTTTTATATTTTATTATATATATATATATATCTAAGTTTAAAAAATATTATATTTATACTATTTCATTAGTTAAAAAAAATGCAATTAAAATTTGAGAAAATATAAGATATGGGATGGTGATTTGCTTAATTTAATTATGGACACATTGTTATGGATTTTCTTTAACCAATAAAACAATGAAGAGGCTTGATCCTTAAGCAACCGCGTCATTTCAACTTAGCAAACGTTGAAATATAGTTATTATAAATTCAACCACGTCGTTTTCAAACACTACTACGCATTATTATACAGCTAAACTTTTAATAATAGAGAAACACTATTTTATCTCCTACGTCGCGGTCCACACTAACAAAGTTTCTGTTATACGCACGTGTCACTAATTTAAAGGATTTTCAACGGTTGGTGGGATCCTCGTATCATGTTAAAATATACATGGTACATTTTTTTTCTTCCCAATTTATGTTAATTTCCTTTTAGTTCATGGCAAAAATCTTTGAGCAGTCACATTACTTTATATATATTTATTTTTAGTTTATGCTAACTTAACTCTTAGTAATGATGTGAGTTAATAATGCAAGAGTAACGTAACTTAGGACTTAGATTAATCTGACGTTAACAAATTATCAAAATTGTTGACTTTTTTAAATCTTATTATAAGATCTAAATTAGAAATATTGCTTGTTTTTTTTTTTCAGAAAAATTAAATGTATAGCTTTTGTTGTATTAATAAAAGATACTCTTCGTTAAGAGTTACTGTTTTGAATTTAATAAATAGTAAATAAAATATATTAATTTCTTGATGATAATTTTAAATGAATTAAAGTTAATAACGATATTTGAATAATATTTAGAGTAATTTTGGAAAATATAATTTAAGACAGGGTTAATATTACAAATTGAACTTTCTAGTTTTCTTAATGAGGATAAATAAATTAGTTGAGTTCTATCCTTTGATAATTTATGGATGTACACCAAATTAAACATTGGGTAATATACCTACAACATTTTTTTTATAAAAGAGACTGAAGTGTATATATGAAGTGAATTTTTATCTGTTATATAGGGAGATTATAAGTCATAAAATAAAATAACAATCATCGGATTAGATGTATGAACCTCTATATTAAATACATTGTAAAGTGATTTTTATTTTATTTTGATAAACATTTTATGGCTATGTCAAACTCTCAAACTCTTAAAAGGTTTTTCATGATTCATATCATAATATCATTTTATCTGGGTGACGATTAAAAGTATATATTTTGCATGATACTTAATCAAAATACTCTTAACTAATTATGACGATAATATCCTTCCATCAAGTAGTTAATTATGTAATTTTCCAATTTTATAACACTATTATATAAAAAACTTTTAACAATTAAAAACGACTTTTAAAAATGGTTTTATACTCGTTATTAATAAAGATATCATCGTAAGTTTACACATATCAATGATAGTCTAGACTTTGTTATAAAATAATATTTTAACAACAATTTGGTAATAAAATTGTCATAAAAATAAGTTTAAAATGAAAACACAATCAAGAGTTGTCATTGAAATAAAAATTAAAAGAAACAAAGATAATTCTACATGAATCATCATTAAAAGTCCTGAAAAATGATTATGATTATGAATGAATTATCGTTAAAAGCACCAAATCAAAAAAATTCTGAAAGAACCTTTGTTAAAAGTATTTTTTTTCTAAATTATATTATTTTTTCAAAGAAAATCTAAATTGAACCTACAAACAATACATTCCATCACAAACATATATATTAGCATAATGAATTACGAATCTAGATGTTATCAATAAATAAATTAATTCGCAAGTATAAATGTATATGAAACACAATTAGTATATTTAAACAAAGTTTGTAACCAAACAAAAAGTTCTATAAAAATCAAATTGTATAAAAGATTATACTAATGTGTCATCTACCCTAAAGTGTTATATATGTTAAAAATATATTTAGCCCACGTTGTTCTGACATGTTCCATCAAGGAGTTAGGTAAAGATGTTTCTTATGGTCACTTGAGAGTTTTTAGATGCAAAACTTTTGTTCATATTCCCAAAGATGAGAGATTGAAACTTGATGTGAAAACTAGACAACATATTTTTATTAGATATGACATTGGTAAATTTGGCTACAAATCTATGATCATGTTGGTAAGAAGGTAATTCGATGTAGGGTGTTGTGTTTGTTGAAGATTAGACATTGAAAGATGTTGACAAAGTTGAAATACTAATGGTTCAACCTAGTGATGACGTCTCAGACTTGGATGTCACTCCTTCTATGCTTATGATAGAAGATGGTAGAGTTAAAGCTCAAGGTGACCAACAGGATGCATGTGCAACTGAAGATGGAATAATTGATCCATTGCATGATGAAGTTGGTGATGATGCTTATAATGGACAACCAACTTTAAAAGTTCCTAAAAATGCACTTAGAAGGTCTATAAGAGACAGCAAGTCTTCATTAAGGTACTCTACAAATGAGTTTGTCTTGTTGAATGATGGGGGATAACTTGAATGCCATGAAGAGGCTAAGGAAGATGAACACAAAGCTCAGTGGATTGAAGTCTTTGCACAAGAATGATACTTATGAGTTGGTAAAGTTACCTAAAGACGTGAGAGTTTTGAAGAACAAGTGGGTGTTCAAGATTAAGAATTAAGAGCACAACTCCAAGCCTCACTTTAAAGCTAGATTGATGATCAAAGGATTTAACTAGATAAAAGGTGTTGACTTTGATGAGATTTTCTTTCTTGTTGTGAAGATATCTTCCATTCATGTAGTACTTGGTTTAACAAATTCTGTTGATTTGGAGATCGAGCAGATGAACGTCAAAATAACTTTTCTACACGAGGACTTAGATAAAGAGATCTACATTGAGCAGTTAGAGGTATTTATAGCTAAAGGAAAAGAAGGCTACGTGTGCAAACTGAAGAAAAGTCTTTATGGGTTAAAGCAAGCTCAAAGACAGTGGTATAAGAAATTTGATTTTGTTATGGAAGAGCATGGTTACTAGAAGACAACTTTAGATCGTTGTGTTTTCATTCAAAAATTCTCTGGCAATTATTTTATCATTTTGTTGCTTTATATGGATGATATTTTGATTGCGGCTAGGAACACTTATAGGATTGATGAGTTGAAGAAATAATTGAGTAAGTTCTTTACGATGAAAGATTTGGGTCACGCAAAATAGATTTTGGGCATGACGATTACTCGATACTGAGATTTCATGAAGCTTTATCTGTCACAAGAAAAGTACATAAAGAAGGTGCTTTAAAGGTTTAGCACGGACGAGGCTAAACCTGTTGTTAGTCCTCTTGCTCCTTATTTCATATTGAGTACTAAGCAATTCCCTTATGTCTTTGTTGTTGGAAGCTTGATATATGCTATGGTATGTACTAGAACAGACAATGCTCATGAGATAGTTACAATGAGTCATTTTCTCTTAAGTCCTGATAAAGAACATTTGAATGCTATGAAATGGATTATGAGATATCTTAGAGGTACAACCAATTTGGGTCTAATGTTTGGTGGTAAGAAACATGTTCTAGTTGGCTTTACTGATGCAGATATAGTAGGAGATGTTGATTCTCAAAAGTCTACTTTAAGTTATATGGTCAATTTTGCATGAAAATTTGTAACATGGCAATTGTTGAATATAATGGGCTTAGCTCATATTTTCGATTAGTCTATTACTATTTTCATCTATAAATAAACAACCCTTATGAGTATATTTTACACAAGGGAGATTAATTTATAATTACTTTTTCATTTATTTTAATATGATATCAACAGCCTAGGGTTAGGTTAATTTTTTTTTGGTGAACCCACTATTCACCGTTGTTTTCCCATAGTCGTCTTCGTTGCTCTTATACACTGTTCCGTTGCCCTGCTTTTCTGTTGTCCACCACTGCTTTTATTGACCGGAGTTCATTTGATTTTTTAGATTTCCCCCCTCTTTTAGGGTGGTTTCTGTCATTTCATCTATGGTCTCTTCTGCTGCCTTTAATGAATTTCTTAAACGGTATGAGGATCATCAAAACTATGGTTCCACTGCTTTTGTTGCACATATAACACATACGTGTACATCTTTTGCTGACATCACTCATTCCAATTCTCTTGTCCTTGGGTTCTAGACTCAGGTGTCACATATCACAAATTTGTGTTGGTCATTTCATGAAAGGCAAGATTTGAGCTAATATGAAGAGCAACCTCATTATCACATGTGAGTGTCATTTGAGTGGTCTTTCCAAATTGTAATTTTTTAAGTAAATGTTTAAGCCAAATAAGCTCACAGGTATTTGAGGCCATAACTCTATATTCTGCTTTAGCAATAGATCTCAAAAAGGATATAAATGTTTTTCACCCTCTCTTAACCACTACTTTATTTTTTGCAAATGTCACATTTATTGAGTCCTCCTTTTATTTTAAGTCTTGATCTTCTCCACCTGTGTCTCCATCTAATCAAGTATATATTCCAATTGTCTTTGATACTCTGGTTGTGTCTAGTGTACCTAAATATTCCTCTCATCCACCACCTCTTCAGGTTTACAGTCATCATCAGACTTCTCATTGTCCATCCGATGACTCTCTTCTTGTGCCAGTTCTCATTGTCCATTTTGATTAACAAAGTTTTAAGAAATATTAAAATTAGGATTTTTATAATAAATTATGATATCAACAGAACTTGCTGAAAAACAGTTTCTGTGTTAAAGAAAAACAATCGATTGAATGTTTAAATAAATTGATTGATATTTTTGTCTGTTAAAAATATTGCTCTATATAAAGCTGGCGCGCAAATTTTTGATGGCATGAAAAACATTCTCTAAGATTAATGAGCAAGAATTTTGTGATTTCAAAAGAGAGAAAAGCACCCTTCTTACTTTGCGATCAATATCCTTTGAATTTGTAATCAAGAATTGGAAGTAATCTGATCTTGGAGCTTTGAGTTGATTGAGACTAGTGTTACACTAATTGTACCTCCAGAGCTAAGTCTTCTATACTGTATTAAACCATTTTGTACTTGATTGTGTATAGAAGCATTGTTGTATTGAACAATCTTTGACATTTGTTGGGTTGTGGGTTTTTTGGGTTACATTTTACAGTGGGACTGTAATTTGTGACCGTAGTTGTTGTGTTCATATTACATTGGGTATTGTAATTTGGTTGGTACAATATTTTCTGTATTGTTTTAACTTGCGGAAAGGTTCAATAAGTTGTTTATGCTGGGAGCAATGTGTTCTTGCTGGTTACAAGTGTTTTTATTGTTGTAAACTGATCTTGGTGATCTTGATTAGTGGCAATCATTGCTTGTTGGCAAAGGACTGGACGTAGTCCTTGAGGATGGGTGAACTAGGATAAAATCTTGTGTTCTTGATCTTTCTTGCTCTCTTCCTGAACACTTCTTATTTTTCATTCTTGCTTGAGAAATTAATTGTACATCATATTTGTCAACACCAAATTTTGTCCGGATTTATTTAATAATTTATCAAAATATTAATAATAAAAAAATCTCTTTTAGTTAGAATTTTGGATTTTTTTTCTTATTTTCTTTCACTTTCGAAAAAAAAAAGAAGTAAGAATTTCATGATTGGGTTTAATTTTTTTTCTCATCTTAGAAAAATGAAAACAACAAAATGTAAATACAATTACTTTTATTCTTTATTTATTTTTATCTTCTTTATCAAAACTAAAAGAAACAAAAAAAAAAAGCAAACAAAAAGTATTTTATTTTTTCATATACATTTTACATTTACTTTTCTGAAAATTATAAAATAACCAAAAAATAGAAAATTCCAAATTGGAGTCCTCCCCTTTGATAGCTGCACCATCCTCGTATGAGAAACCTCCAAATTTCCAAACCATGCTCTTGCTATGCTCTTCTCCTGTAGTGCTTCTGTCTGTAATGCTTCAACCCTCTGCAATGCTTCCCCCTCCTGTGACTAAGACCAACATCACCTTATATTGACAAAAAAAACCTCTGCACTTCTTCATCTCACAGCTAGCATTACCTTATCTCAACAAAGTGGTTTTGTCACTGCAAATATCTGCCCGATCAACCCACCAACAGATCTTTTTTTCTACTAAACAAGGATACTATTTGAGGGGCTCTACATTTTGAATCTCAAAAGAAAAAAATGATATAAGAGTATGCTTTCCCCATCAATTTGATAATCATCTTGAGCTCTCAAACGTCCCAGATATATGTCACTGTTTTGTCACAAAAAAAAAAAGAGAGAGCAAAAGAAGAAGAGAATAACACATAAGAGAAATGGAGAGGAGGAGGGAGACACTGTGAAGTGAGGAAGAAGAAGATTAAGTTTTCAGAGACTTAATAAAAACTTCAAAGGATTCAACACTTTGGTAGAGATAATTTGAGAAAAGTAGATTACAATGAAGGAAGGAAAATAAATTGAATCTTCAACAGGTATGATCATAATTGCTCTGTTTCTTGCTTCTTCCTTATGTTTGCCTTGATACGGGGTTGCTTGAATCTGTTAAGTATCAAAATCAAATGAGAAATGTTCAGCTAATCTGCTTAATAGATTTCTTTAATTAAATGATATGAACCGTGAATCATACCTTGGTACTCCCATGGAGTTGATGTCTTTCACATGATTTTGAAGCCTTCAAACACCCAACTAGTTGCCTGAAACATGAAACATAATCCCAAATCAGAAACCAGATCAAATCCTAGAAACGTCCAGAAGCCAAATTCTTCAATCATAAAATACCCAAAGACCAAAATGCCAAGAAAAAAATTCAAGATCAACAACCTTCATTCCTAAAAGCACCACCAATTTCCCTTCACCACTTCCGCCAAACGACAACACATCCAGCGCCTTGCCGCCACCATCGTCATCAACCTCCCTCAATCTTAGCCACCTCCAAACTCCATCATAATCACTTCCAAACAACCATTTATGCTTATGCCAAAGCCACTGTTTGTCACTATGCCTCTTTCTCGCTTTGAGTTTCCAAAAAACCCTCGAATCCGAGCCCCTATTGCCGCTTCACCGCCCCTCCACCACTGCACGACCATGAGCTCCTCCACTCAAGCCACCAAACCCACATCCTTTACACCAAAAAACCCTAAACCTCCTCCGACGCACCTCAACAACCCAAGCCAAGCCACCTCACCTTAGTTACAACACCCACCAACACTCCTACTATCGCGGGTCCCCCACGTCCACCGCCATGAGCAACCCAAACTGCCACCAAATCACGAGCCGAGCCTTGCTTCTAAATCGCACCTCTACAACACCAAACACCTTGCCAAAACAGCACCTCCAAGCTACACTCTCATCGCCAATATATGGCGGGATCAGTGAACGTAGCGGCTGCCATCTTCATGGCCGTACCCTCCGACCACCATCCGGGAATGTCCTGCCGTTGCTAGGGAGCCCCACATCTCTATGAATTGGCGCCCTTCTCATCACAACACCGTGCCCTAATTTTTTCTTTCCTCTAACCCTAAATTGTGTTTTTTTTTTGGGAAAGGAGGTTTCTGAAGCCACAAAGAGGACCTGTTTGTGATGTTGGGCTTGGGCCCTGCAGATCTCCATTTGCACCCTAAAGTTTTTTCATTTGCACCTCCACTGTGTCAACACAAGACAAAAAAAACCATGAGATATTGGGCTCAAGGTTGGGCTCCTTGAGTGACTCTTTGCACCTCCCTGTTTTACGTTCTCACCCCACAATTATGAAGAATAAACCCTTCATTTAGTTATTAGCACCCCCTGTTTTCAAATTGACACCACAGTTTTTAAATTTGCCCTTTTATTGTTTGCACCACCTCATTTCACTTTTTTTTGCACTTCCATAGTTTTTGTCTTTTATAATAAAAGGGAAAAAGGTCATTTTACTATATGAAATAAAAATTTGGTTAAATATCCAAATAACTGCACACGTTATGCGGAATTTAATTTGAAAAACTTTTGTCATTTCTTTTGGATAATCAAAAGATTGTACGCGTCAAGCGATATCTAACACGAAATTTTCTCTCCAAAATTCAGGAAAATGTAAAAAGTTATAAAGTTTTCAAATATCAAAATTTTCTAAAATTGCAAAAAGATATATAACATTTCAAAAATATAAAAAATACAAAAAATTAAAAAATATACCAAATTTTCAAAATTAAAAAAATATCAACAACAAATAACCAATTTTCTACCAAAGAACTACGTAACCCTAATTTTCCATCCTTGATGGAAATACGTAGGAGCAAGGTCAAACCTTGTCGGGCCTTAAAAAATAAAAAAAAATATTTTTGTTTGTTTCATATGCATTTTGTCTCTTTTGAAAAATAAACAATCAAAAAATCACACTCATTTTACTTATTTAATTAAAGGTACTGTCTGAAGACGAGCGTCATGGGGGTGCTAATACCTTTTCCACACGTAACCGACTCCCGGACCTAGATCCGGTTTCGCAAACTAGCTTTATCCTTGTTTTTTTGGTTTTTCCATAGTTTTCCATAAAAGCTATGGTGGTGACTCCTTTTTCTAAATTTTTGAACTTATTTTTATTATCTTTTTTTGTGTCGTTGTCTCCATCGTGATTCCGGTTGCGACAGATGACGACTCCACTAGGGACATTTTCGAGAGTCAGGCCAATTTAATTGAATAAGTAAAATTGAGTGTGTTTTTTCGAATGTTTGTCTTTCCCTTTTTGTATATATGGTTGTGTATTTGTTGTTGCTGGAATATTGAACCCTATGATAGACGACATGTTATATATCTGCCTGGGAGCTTTTCAGGCTGTTTTGCAGGTGGGGGTTGGGTGCATATTCTCCCTTCACACACACACTTTCATAATTGTATATCATGAGTGGGACCCTATACCCGAGTCTGAGTGAACTTAGAAGTAGAAAGGGGTTGTATAGCAATACTGACAGGATATACTTCCTTTCTCAGTTTTTATGAGAACCCCAACTACAGTTTGTTTGCCTTATTCACATGCTCATAAGCAAGTTGTTTACCAGCTACTATGAGTAATGTGGTGAAGTGAGCCATAGCTCTAGTGGCCTTATACCTTTAGGGATTAGGAGCCACCCTATGTGAGTATGCATTTACAGGCCTAAATATTAAGCGCAACTATGCTAAACCTGATTTAGGCACAAAGGGAGATTTTTTTTGCATTCCTCTTCCCCTCACCATTTGTACATACTAATAAGTTTTTCACATTTGTGTCCGCATATCACAAATAAGTACTTCTTGAAGTACTAGCATGCATAGTTTGTCATTATGTTTTAGTCGGTTACGTTGTCATCTGCATAACATGTCACTCGACATTGTACATACAAACATGCATCTTCATTGTGGTAGCATGTATATAATATTTGATCTTTCATTATCATTTTACATCATACACAACATTCATTCATAAGTTGTCACATTAGTTAGTCTTGCACACATTCACTCTCATTTGACTCCGTTTTGTTTTAAGTCAGAAATTACAAAGTTGTGTGTTCCTAAAAATGGAAATTAATATAGAGGTTCAATTGAAAAGGAATCCGTTTTAGAGTTTTTAGAGAAAAAAAGTTTTCAATAAGAGCAAAAATTTTCTAACAGTAAGAGCAAAAATTTTCTAATATATGACTCAGGTTACTTTGCTAATCTAGGCCCTTGTTAATTATCATTGATATCATATTCAATATGCACACAACTTTGTAGTTTCTAATTTAGCCTGCATTTCATATCTTGTTCTCATGTAATTCTTTTGAATAAAAGAGAATTTCAGAAAAGCAATAAGACAAGATTTCCACAACACCCTTATAAAACGTGCGCAAACCGAAAAAAGATGGAAGAGTTGAGTGAAAAACAGGAGGCGATCGAGGCTGATGTCAACCAGATCAAGGACCAGATAAGTTAGATACTCGAAGCATTAGCTACTTTGAAAAGTGTTATGGAAACTCCTGTGGTTAGAAATGAGGAAGCGACATCCTCATGCCGGATTCCCTCTATACGGTTTGCCTCAGGGCTATACTGCTCCTATTGGAGAATACCCTAAGCAGGAGCACGTGACAATCACTATACCTGTTAACATTTCAGATCCTGACGCAACATGTCTGAATACCATCAAGATGGCTGCTTCCACTGGATCCTAAATAACTGCTTAGCCAAGAGTTCTGCAAGTACTAGCGGGTGAAGGGTCCCGAGCAAAGGTTACACCTCAGACTATGGTTCAAGGGGCATCCCTTGAGGCTGAGGAAGCGAAAAACAAATTGCAAATCCTTGAAGAAAAGGATTTTATTCATTTCACGCCTATTCCTATGACATATACAGAACTCTTGCCAAATCTCATTAGCAACGATTTAGTTGTGGTTGGTCATGTGAAGCCCTTACAACCACCGTACCCTAAAGGCTATGATGCAAATGTTAAGTGCGGTTATCATGGTGGGGCTGTCGGTCATTCCACTTAAAGGTGTATGTCTTTTAAATGAAAGGTGCAATCCTTGCTTGACGTTGGATGGCTAAGTTTTTAAGAAGATACACCTACTGTTAAGAACAATCCTCATTTGGGATATGTCAAACAAGTTCCTAAGTGAGGTGAAGTGTTTGCACAAAGAGGTGGTGGAAGTTGCTGCAACTGTGGAGAGTCTGAGAAGGCATGAGGCTTGTTTTAGGAGTTTATGTTTTGCTTTAATCATTTCATTTCAAGATGTTGTCGTTTCAGCGACTTCTATTTAAACTATGAGTTTTTATCTCTTTTGGCAATTAAATGTTCATGTGATCTTATTACGAATTTGTGGGAAAGATCAGACTATGAGTTAAACAAATACAAGAAAAATGAAAAAGGAAGAGCACATGCTTGTTGGTAAATATCAAGGGATCGTTCAGAAATACTGGTTTGCTCTAATCAGGGACAGGTCTTAAAGGGTGTCGTGGGAATAAGTCAAATAAACATATCAAAAAAATAAAAATAAAAAATGGTGATCACATGAATGAGTTAATTGTTTTCTTTGATACTTTCGTTGAGTTTATGACATCGCAAAAACGAAAAGGCAAGGATGTTGAATTGTCTCAATTTAATAAGCGGTAAAAGCTGACAATTTCCATTGAAGCATTTGCATGTATGTCACCTGAAATCCTCTAGTCTCTCCTAATCCCAAAATCCTAAGACAAAAGGATCTGTCTCAGTAGCTATCACCATTGCCTGAAATGACAGAACAAGAGTCTCATATTGGGGCAAAAATGTCAGGTTTCTCTTGGTTGGCTGAATGGTTGAACTCCAATCTCCCAGGGTAATAAAAATAATTAAAGTCTGCTAGATTGAAAACCTGCAAGGGCAGTCTAGGCAAAAGAAAGGATAATAAGCAAAATCAAAAGTGAAAGAGAAAAATAAAAATGACATGTGTTGGGAGTCACTGAATCTTGTTTCAGGGTTAACCTTTTGAAAACAAAGCAATTGTGATTTGAAATGATATGTGGCCATGTTTCTTTATCAAAAAAAAAATAAAAATTCTTGAGCCAAACGAAAAATAAATAGTTCTTTTAAAAAATTCCCTAAGCAAGGATCACCACTAAGATGAAATGCCAGTCAAGGTGTATATCAAAAGCTCAAATAAAAAATCTGATAAAGGATTATGTGAATTCACAACAAGAGATAGGAGATATTATCACAGAGAGATGAAAAGAATAGCAAAAAATGAAAAAAAGAAAGAAAAATGATGAAAAGAGTGGAATGCTTATAAAAGAAAATCTTGACCGTTCTTCACAACACTTGGCGATGATCCTTGTTTCAAAAAAAAATCATCATAAGACCCATAAATACTTTTTGAGTCTTCATATCCTTTTCTTAACAACCTTTCAACCCTTGGCAATGTTACAAGCCTAATAAAGTCTGTATTAATCGAGGAATGATTGCTCTAATTTTCAAAGCTTAACCATGCAACAAGAAGACATGACTAACAACTCGAAAAAAAAAGACATAGAAAAGAAAAAAAGAGAAAAAATGTTTGAAATGCTTCTGGTCTGTTATCAACCAATAAGTCAACCGGGAGCTAGCCAACATGGAAAAGCCTACACTGGGGCAATCCTTTCTTTCCACCTTACAAAAACCAAGCCACCTTTCATTGAGACCTCATCATCATCCCTACACATCTAAACTGGGCAAATTCCATTTGCTTTTCCCTTTTGCGGATGCAGTTTTCTCTATGTATGTTGCACCAGTCAGTGTTCATCAGACCTAGTTATCCATTATACCATTCAAATATGCAATCCATTTTTCACCTAACCTTACCCAATACACCCAAAACTGAGGCAATCCTGCTTTGCATGCATACCTTGCATAGGATTTTCCCTTAAAGAGGGGCACACAAATGATAACATATTTGGGGTTGTGCCATCCCAGTTTCCTTCAAACCTCTTAAATTTTCCATCTCACATATTTCATCCACCTATGGATTCAAGCACATGCATTAAAATACTTTAAAGAGAAAAGTCAATAATGCCTTAATTTTAACAATAACATCAGGATTTGCAACATTCCTCTTTTTCAAGAACAAAATTTTGATGAATTCAACGATGTCAGAGAAAACCATTGATTCTAAATGTAAAAAAAAAAAAAAATAGCAAAATTGAAAAATTGAGTCTCATGCATTTGTCCACATACTCTAATATAAAAAATCAACAATTAAATTTTCATACATACATTCACGGTCAAAAATGGAAAAATAAAGTCTCATAGACTTTGATGCATTTGTACATGCATTCTCATTCCAAAATGAAAAAAGAATATCATCCATTTATATATGTATTTTTACAGTCTGGTTCATTTGCATGTGCATTCTCATTCAGAAATGAAGAATTGAACAAAAATGACCAAATAGAGTCTCGTGCTCATTTGTGCACTCTCATGACATTCATGCATTTGATAAAAAAATAGAAAAAGAGTCTCATGCGTTCTTACATGCATTTCATAGACTCTGATACATTTGTATGTGCATTCTCATAAAAAAAGGTGATGAAAAATGAAGTCTGATGCATTCATACATGCATTCTCATTCAAAAAATGAACAAAAACGGAATCTCATACATTTGTATGTGCATTCATACGTGCATTAAAAGTTGAAAAACAAAATCTCATGCACTCATAAATGCATTTTCTCAAATAGTTCCATGCATCAAATATATGCAAACTCAAAATTTCACACATTCATGCATTCTAAAAAATTTTCATATATGCATTCTCAAGCAATTTATATATGCATTTTCACATTTTCATGCAAAAAGAAACTCAAAGTTTCATGCATCTTTCATAAAAAAGAAACTATGGTCGTGATCCTCTCGACATGGTCAAGATCTCCACTTTCAAACGGTGGTTCGTGACCCACTCGACATGGCTAAGGTCTCAATCTCACATTTCTTTTCAAAAATGGTTTGAGACCCTCTCGATACAAAGTCTCAAGTGAAGATACAGTGATCCTCTCGATACAATATCTCGGTCACATGTTGTTAGGTGTGTCCCGCTGGTTCATAGTCAACCTTATGTTTGGAGCGATGATCCTCTCAACATGGTCAAGCTCTCGGCTTTTCAATGATATATGACCCACTCGGCTTTGCCAAGGTCTTTACAAAGATTCACACTTGTAAAAGTGTTCTTCCAGATTTTGACAATCACATGTTGTTCGTCTGTGTGTAATGGTATGTGATCCACTCGATATTATCAAGGTCACAACCTCATAATGGTATGTGACCATCTCGATGTCATCAAGATCTCAACCTTTTAGAAGAAACGACGTGACCCTCTGCAGGACAAGGTCTCGACCTCAACTCTTCAACACGTGATAGTTCGTAACCCTCTCGGCTCAGTCCAAGGTTTTGACCTCAACCTTTCAGCACGTGACGGTTCGTGATCCTCTCGGCCTAGTCCAAGATCTCATCCTCACCTTTACCTTTCAGCATGTGATCATTCATGACCCTCTCGACTTAGTCCAAGGTCACGACCTCACTTTCCCCTTTCTAGTCTCTCAACGATGACCCCTCTTTTGAGACATAATCTAGATGCTTATATTTTTCTTTATTTTTTCAACCTGAACAAAATTAGTGTTTCTGTCTTTACTTAACTTTTACTCTGATAATATGAAAATTTAATTTTCAAATAATCTAGTAAAGTTAAAGTATAGAGGGGCAGCTGTCAACACCTAATTTTGTCCGGATTTATTTAATAATTTATCAAAATATTAATCATAAAAAAATCTCTTTTAGTTAGAATTTTGGATTTTTTTTCTTATTTTCTTTCACTTTCAAAAAAAAGAAGTACGAATTTCAATGATAGGCTTTAATTTTTTTTCTCATCTTAGAAAAATGAAAACAACAAAACTTTTATTCTTTATTTATTTTTATCTTTTTTATCAAAACTAAAAAAAACAAAGAAAAAAAAATCAAACAAAAAGTATTTTACTTTTTCATATACATTTTAATTTACTTTTCTGAAAATTATAAAATAACCAAAAAATAGAAAATTCCAAATTGTAGTCGGTTCCTTTAACAGCTGCACTATCCTCATATGAGAAACCTCCAAATTTCCAAACCATGCTCCTGTTGCTCCTGTTATGCTCTCCTGTAGTTCTTCCGCCTGCAATGCTTCAACCCCTCTACAATGCTTCCCCCTTCTGTGATTAAGACCAGCATCACCTTATTTTCACAAAAAAAACCTCTGCACTTCTTCCTCTCACAACTAGCATTACCTTATCTTAACAAAGTGGTTTTGTCCCTGTAAATATCTGCCTGAGTCAACCTACCAACAAATCTTTTTTTTTTTTTTTTTCTGCTGAACAGGGATATTATTTAAAGGGCTCTACCTTTTGAATCTCAAAAGAAAAAAATGATATAACAGTATGCGTTCCCCATCAATTTGAGAATCATCTTGAGCTCTCAAACGTCCCAGATATAAGTCTCTATTTTGTCACAAAAAAAAAGAGATAGCAATAGAAGAAGAGAATAATGCATAAGAGAAATGGAGAGGAGGAGGGAGGCACTGTGAAGTGAGGAAGAAGAAGATTAAGTTTTCAGAGACTTAAGAAAAGCTTCCAAGGATTCAACACTTTGGGAGAGAAAATTTGAGAAAAGTAGATTACAATGAAGGAAGGAAAATAAATTGAATCTTCAACAGGTATGATCATAACTGCCTTGTTTCTTGTTTCTGCCTTATGTTTGCCTTGATATGGGGTTGCTTGAATCTGTTAAGTATCAAAATCAAATGAGAAATGTTCAGTTAATCTGCTTAATAGATTTCTTTAATTAAATGATATGAACCATGAATCATACCTTAGTACTCCCATGGAGTTGATGTCTTCAACATGATTCTGAAGCCTTCAAACACCCAACCAATTGCTTGAAACATGAAACGTAAACCCAAATCAGAAACTAGATCAAATCCCAAAAACATTCAGAAGCCAAATTCTTCAATCACAAAATACCCAGAGACCAAAACGCCAAGCAAAAATTCAAGATCAACAACCTTCATTCCTAAAAGCACCACCAATTTCCCTTCACCATTTCATCCAAATGGCAACATATCCTGCGCCTTGCCGCCACCATCGTCATCAACCTCCCTCAATCTTAGCCACCCCAAACTCCATCATAATCACTGCCAAAGAACCATTTATGCTTGCGCCAAAGCCACTGTTTGTCACTATGCCTCTTTCTCGCTTTGAGTTTCCAAAAGACCCTCGAATTCGAGCCCCTTTTGCCGCTTCACCGCCCCTCCACCATCGCACCACCACGAGCTCCTCCACTCAAGCCACCGAACCCTAACCTTTTACACCAAACAACCCTAAACCTCCTCCCACGCGCCTCAACAACCTAACCCAAGCCACCTCACCTTAGTCACAACACCCACAAACACTCCCACCGTCGCGGGTCCCCTACGTCCACCGCAGGCCGAGACTTGCCTCTAAACCGCACCTCTACGACGCCAAACACCTTGCCAATTCTGTTCGCTTATTCATAAGTGTGGCAACTCTTCAAAGATTATCTCTTTATCAATTGAACGTCTAAAATACTTTTCATAATGGGGATTTGCATAAAGAAATTTATATGGAGCAACCTCTAGGTTTTATTGCACAGGGAGAGTCTTCTAGACTGGTATGTCATCTCCACAAATCTTTATATGGGCTTAAGCAGTCTCGTAGGGCTTGGTTTAGAAAATTCAGTAGTGTTGTTCAACAATTTGGTATGACTTGTATTGTGGCAGATCATTAAGTTTTTTTACCGTCACTCAAGTGTTGGATCCATCTATGTAGTAGTATATGTTGATAACATTGTTCATATCGGTAGTAATCACCATGGCATCTCTAAAATAAAACAATATATCTGTCACCACTTTCAGACCAAAGATCTTGACAAACTAAAATATTTCTTAAGGATTGAGGTAGCACAATCTAACAATGGTATTGTTGTCCTTCAAGGAAGTATGCATTGGACATTTATGAGGAAACTGGATTAATGAATTCAAAATCTGTTGACACCCTCATAGATCCTATTGCTAAACTTTTACCTAGTCAGGGGGAACCTATTTCAGATCCTAAGAAATATAGAAGATTATTTGAGAAATTGAATTATCTTACTATTACTCGTCCTGATATTTCATTTGCAGTCAGTGTGGCGAGTCAATTTCTTAATTCCCCATGTGTTGATAATTGGAATGCAACATTTGTATATCGAAGTATATTAAAGGTTCTCCTGGAAAAGGTTTACTATACATAATAACCATAGTAAAATTGTATGTTATTCAGATGTTGATTGGACAAGATCTCCGTTTGATACAAGATATACTTCTAGATATTGTGTTCTTATTGGTGATAATTTGATTTCTTGGAAAAGCAAGAAACAACATGTTGTGGAAAGATCTAGTGCTGAAGCAGAATATAAAGCTATGACCTCAGCTACCTGTGAGCTTATTTGGCTTAAACATTTACTTAAAGAATTACAATTTGAAGAGGTCACTCAAATGACACTCATATGCGATAATAGGCTACTCTTCATATTAGCTCAAATCCTCTATTTCATGAAAGGACCAATCATATTGAGATTGATTGCCATTTCAATCGAGAGAAAATTATATCTAGAGACATCAAGACTAAATTTATTAATTCGAATGATAAGTTAGTTGGTATTTTCACTAAATCTTTATGGGTACCTAAAATTGATTATATTTGTAATAAGCTTGTTATATATGAATTATATATGCACCAACTTGAGAAGGAGTGTAGAATATAATGAGATTAGCCCATTTTCTATTAGTCTGTTACTATTTTTATCTATAAATAAACATCCCTTATGAGTGTAGTTTACACAAGAGAGATTAATTTATAACTTTTTTTTCCTTTATTTTAATAGCAATCAAGGCTACAAAAGTGTGTAGCACTTTTTACTACAGAAGTTGGGTTTATTGCAGCAACTGAAGCTTGTAAAGAGTTGTTGTGGATGAAATTTTTTTTCTTAGAGCTTGGTTTTAAGCAAGATCATCGTGTGTTTTCTTGTGACAACCAAAGTGTCTTTCATCTTGGTAAGAATTTCACTTTTCATGCACAGTCTAAACACACTGATGTTAGGTATCATTAGATACGAGATATTTTGAAGTCTAGGTTGACGAAATTAGACAAAATTCATACTAATGATAACAATGCTGATATGATGACAATTACATTGTCTAGGAAAAAGCATGAAACATGTTGATCAACTATCGGATTGGTGAGTGCCTCAATCTAGTCGAGAAGGGGGAGATTTGTTGGCTTGGTTGCCTAAGCACATTGTTTTTTGTATGTCCATGACCTATGACAGGTCTAATATAATGCATCCACATTCTTATTAGGGTAAAAGAAATAGAAAAGAATACTAACCCTAAGTGTGTGTGGATAACCTATTTGAAGAAAAGTGAGAGGTAGACAAATTTTTAGCTACTTTTTATAGCAACCAACCTCAATTATTTTGAAGATCCAATGATGAAACCTTGTTTGATTGAGCAACAATTTTTACAGAAGATTCCTCACCCATAGTTATTCAATTTTTATGTTGGGATTGTCCATTAGAGGTTTGCAGGAGTGTCAGGAATTTTAGGTTTTTTTCGGAGATCCAACAATGAAATCTTCTCCAATTTCCCTAAAATTTTTACTAAAGTTTCATAACTTATATTTCTTCATTTTGGATGGTCGGATTTAAAATTAGAGTTATTTTTATTCCTAGAAAATTTGTGAACAGAACCAATTTTTCTGGTTACTAGATTTTTGAACTCTTGTTAAATTTTAACTTGTTGATATTTTGGCCCATTGTTGGTGACCATTTAATGCCTACGAAGATTTTTATTGATAATCTATGTGATTGGCTTTTGTAAGACACATTGTATCTTTATTTTGGTATTAGTGAAGTATTTACCTTCCCGTGGGTTTTTTCATCTTTATTGAGAAGTTTTTTCCATGTAAATTATTGATGTTGATTTATTCTTTCGTTTCTGACTACATATAATTTTTTATTTGGTTGGTTGGTCGGTGATAGATGGGGTAATTGAAACTCATGAGTGAGGCATAGGAGATGGGAGAGGGTCAGTGTGAGAAGAGTTGGGGAAGTTAATAGACAGTTTGAAGTACACGGGCAATGTGATTAGCAATTAAGATGGTGAAATTCTCAGAATTAAGGAGATACATGACTATTTCTCAAACTCTATAGTCTAGAGCAATCTTGTTTCTATTATAAATAAGTAGATTGGGTTGATCATAACAAAAAGCAGATATGCAAGGAAACAAAAAGTGCCAGAGATGAAGAAGTATGCAGAGGAGTGGACATGTCAGGGTGAAAGATTAAAAAATAGCTAGGATGGGGCAACAGATGCTACACTAGTGGACATGAAAGCAAAGGAACTATAGGAAGATTATGAAGTCAGATTTGTAACTTTAGTTAACCACTGGACGTTTAGGAAGTAATACATGTAGTTAATCTTTCTATATTTCAAAAGATCAAGAAAATTCAGCCACTGATTTTAGTAGTCATATTAGTTGACTTTGGAGTGAGGTTTAGAAGCTTTAGATAACTATGTAGAATCAAGTATATGTGATTAAGGTATATATTGTGAACTCATTGTCTCATGGAATATGAGGAAACAAGAATAAAAATAAAGAGAATGTCCAAAATCTGTTTTTCTCCTATTGAATTGTATAACTATTTTAATTATGTTAGATCTTACTAGTTAAATCACTTAAGAATAAATTTACCAACAAACTTGAGATGGTTATATTGTAGACTTGAGTTCCTTTTCTTATGACAAATAGTTGAATCTTTTAAACTTAGTAATGAGGGGTTCAAATTCATGACCGTTAATATAATTTTTTCTAGAAGAGATAAAATCTAGAAGGGTGATTGAGTCTTTCAGCTTCAAAAATGTCTATATTCAATTATTGACTGATACTTGTAATTGGTGAACAAACCTATAACTTTCTTTTCTCTATAATGTCTACTTACATCTATTAAAATTTAAGAGAAGAGTTTTGATTAACAAATGGAAAAGAAGACATTATTTTTTTTAAAACTAAGAAATTATTAATTTTATTAGTAATTTGATTATTTCTTTTATTTTAAAAAATATTTATTACAAATAGAAAATTATTCCTTTTCATCTCAAACTAACTTCTAAATATATTCTTTCATTACAAAATGGAGTTAAATCTCAATTCCCACTTGTGTATAGTCTTAAGAAGTGAACTTTAAGCTTAACTCAATTTTACAAAACTAGTTTGTAAGGTGAGATTTTCACTCACATATATACTATGAATTGGCCTTATTTCTAGTTGATGTGTGATATGTAACATACTCTCCTCATGCCGAGGCTGATCAACTTGTGCGTGGGATTAGATATTTATAGGTTGTTCGATAGTTATCAAATAACAACTGACTCAATAGGCCTATCAAACCTTATTAGGGTAGGTTCTAAATGGCTCTGATATGATATTAAGAAGTTGACTTTAAGTCTGCCTTACAAAATTGACTTGTAAGGTGAGTTTTGCAACCATTTATATGCTATGATTTGCTCTTATATCTAGTCAATGTGGGATCTCCAACATCTAGGGTTGTGATTTCCCACCTTTTCTTCTTATGAGAAAAAAATAATAATTTTTTATAATGATAATTGTAACATCCAGAAATTTGTAGTATTTTCATATATAATAACTGCAATATCTAGAAAATATAATATAATATCTCTAAGGATTTAGTGCCAGAATAAACTTGGATAAAACCTTATCATTTTACTATTGTCACGTCAGAATATTAATACAACACTTACATCATAAAGGAATAAGACAAAACAAAACTAACTTTAGGATCCAATTACATCATAACTAAACAATTGAAATGAAATCATGAGTAATGATTACAACATCCCCTAAAAGTAGAAGACATAAGTTAATCTACACGAGAAAAACAGTAAGAGAAACATTGAAAAGAAAGAGAGAAAGAAAAAAATCTGCTTTAATCACACACACAAGATTGTAATATGTACAATTCTACGGGAAGATAGATGTAGAAATGAATATGTGAATATATACAAATTCTAATGGATATATGTTGAATCTAAAACTTATTCTAACTTATGTAGATGAACTAAACTATTGTTTTATACCCTACATATTATTCCTTTTTAGTAGAAGATTCATTCTTATGTTTAAGGAGTCTATCAAATGAACATCAATCATTATAATTGAGTTCTTAATTTATTGCTTCTTAACATTACACTTTTATTCACCATCATAAGATTTTATATCAATTTTTTGCGTCATTTTGTAATTCAATTTCTTATCATACATGCCATTTGAATCATATGATAGGAGTACTTATGTCCACTTATGTTGTCTTTGTAATATTATGGACATCAGGAAAGTTTCATTTAATTTATCATTTCAATTCTCCAATTTGATTAGTTAGTAGACAAAGGTACTTTTATTCGATATTGTACAATCATTAGATGAAAAGTATTTCAAAGTATACAACTATTAGAAAAAATAAATTTGAAGTGTGCAAGCCATGAGATGAAATCATCTCTTTAATTACAAAATTTAAATTTTTTTTTCTTTCAAAACATTAGAAGAAAAAAATTCTTTTGAAGAACATAGTCCACCCCTACCAAATGAAATATACATATCGTTTTGACCTAGGTAGGTAATAGACACTACTTTTTAAGCACTTTATAGTGTTTGAATTACTTCAACTTCTTATTGTCCTAAAAGTAAAATTATCCCTTTATAAATAGTCTCAAAGGTTATGGCCATTACACTAATTAAAAGACATTTTTCGATGGATCCAAAAATCAATTCTGACCATCTAATATACCGAAGGTCAACTACAAATTTTTACTTTTCTTTTATCACAGTATAATTCCAGCTTTTATGTATTAAGACATTATTAGTAATGTTGATCAAGAACACCTTAACCAAGTCTGGGTATGTGTTCTCAATCAGCTTCAAGAACTTGTCCAGCTTTTGAAACTTGAGCATGTCACGGACCTCGTCAAGTTTCTCCTCCTTAACCACTCAAGGGTTAGCACCTTGGGAGTAATGATGATCTTTCTACTATACAACTTGTAATACTCTTCAATGCTCTCATGGTTCCCAACAAACCATCTGTCAAGTTGGCCACCATTGTTGTGCTCATCATTTGAACCAACATGTTTAACCATAACTCTTTTGGTTCTTTTTCATGGGTTGGAGGAAGAAGCCATTTTTGGTGGAAAAGTATAGCAAGAAGACTAAGTTTTTCACACAAAACGAATAGAACAAAGGCAGTGAGGTAGTGTGCGAGTGAATGCATGTTCAACCCTCTACTTAATGGGCAATAATTCTATGGAAAACAACACATTGATTGACAATTAAAAAACATAAAACAACTTTTGCAGTTTATTGAGATTCCACAGGCAATCAGTTTTACATAGTTGATTATACTTAGCTGCACAGATTCTCCAAAAACAACTTTTGAATTGTTGACTTCCAGTGATCCCATGACATGTGGAGCCTTTAACAATCTCTCTCTTCACATGCTGATCATGACTTTGAATGGTTTTGTCTTATTCAGACTTTCAATTGCCTGGATTGCAATGTTCTTGGCTCTGTTTGAATTCTTTCAGTTACACAGCACCTCTCTAGTTGCTTTGCAACTCCAACACAATTACACAACACCTCTCTAGTTGGTTTGATCCACACTAGTTCCTTTCTCATCCGAATCCAAGTAACAATTAGTGGCCATAGGTGTTGAAATCTCTTTGCAATTTTCCATGTCAAACTTCTTCAATAACTCTTTGCAATACTTGGTTTGACTAAGGAATGTGCCATCATTTAATTGCTTGATATGCAGTCCAAGAAAATAGTTGAGTTCTTCCATCATGGACATCTCAAACTCTCCCTTCATAGCTGCAACAAACTGCTCACATTGTTTCTGATTAGTGGATCCAAATATAATATCATCAACATATTACTTGAACCAAAATAATATCATTGAATGTTTTCTTAATAAACAATGTCTTATCTGTTTTGACTCTGTCATATGCATGAGATAGCAAGTAGTTGCTCAATCTCTCATACCACGGTCTTGGGGCTTGCTCCAAACTATATAGACCTTTCTTCAGTTTGAAGACATAATTTGGATGTTTATGATCTTCAAATCCAGGAGGTTGACAAACATAAACTTCTTCATCAATATACCCATTAAGGAAAGCACTTTTGACATCCATTTGGTGAAGTTTGAATCCATTCATGCAAGCATA
>Ga0099825_1001471_pt1 | contig 30206 bp, 15 predicted proteins | sample SiratroredBW_FD_76838 | JGI IMG/M metagenome (GOLD analysis project Ga0099825, IMG submission 76838) | Root nodule microbial communities of legume samples collected from California, USA - Siratro red BW | ecosystem: Host-associated > Plants > Roots > Nodule | place: USA: California | collected...
AAAAAAAAAAAAAAAAAAAAAAAAAAAAAAAAAAAAAAAAAAAAAAAAAAAAAAAAAAGAGAGAGAGAGAGAATGAAAATAGTTTTTAAAATAAAAAACACTTACTTCAAAAGAAAAAACTAGTGGGATAAGAATGATTTTTAATTTACTTAAAGTTGAATTATGATACCGAATAATGGAGTTAGAATCTTAGATATGGCAGAAAAGAAAAATTGAGAAATGGAAAAAAATGTTTGCTTGCCTGAAAAGAAAAAAATGGTAGAAAATAGGTTTTACAAAATTAAAGTTACATAAGTTGAATAATTTTAAAAATTTATAAAAGTTTGCATGCTTAATCTATAAAAAAATTAATTTTTTGATTAATAAAATTTAATTTGTAAAATAATTTACTAAGAGAATAATTCTATCAATATTACTAGAAGGATCAATTGTTTTTTAAATAACTGGGAAATCATTATGTATATTAATTTTTGTAGAAATAAATTTTTATCGATTTAAGACTTAAATATGTTAATATAACAAAGTAATTATGAACATGGAATTTAACAAAACGAATGCAAATATGTAATCTTACTGTCTACATTGTCATGTTTTAAAAAGGTTTATTATATATTTTTGATTGAATTTATTTTTGTGATTAAAATTGTAATTTAATATAATAAAAAGGAATTTTTAATTCAATAATTACATTAATAATGCATGAATATAATTATGTCTATATATATAAATAATTATTAAAGAAACTGTTTTTTCAATAACAAAGAATATTACTTGAATATTTTGATCGTATCTCTCTCATACACACATGACGTGCATGGGCAAGTGAGAAATGATGGCGTAAGATGTCTGAATCTCGATCACATAGTTTAAATGGATGGTTCAGATTTAAGTATTAAAACAATCTTAATAATCCATGTATATAGTGATAATTACAAGAATTATTATTCTCATTATTACCACAATCAACAACTTTATATATACTTATATCTATTACATTATTAAATCATTTTTAATTAAATAACTGTTTCGAAATTTATTGTTGGATATGGATTTTTATTTCCACATATGATATTTCTTAAATTTGATATAAATGTATAATAATCATCATTCCCATACATTTAAATTATCATAATAATACATTTTGTATACAAAAAGTTATCGTATTAGTACTTTAGTGTGTCCTATAAATCATTTTACATTATTGTTATTATTCAATTTTAATAAATTTGATACAGATAATAAAAATAAGTCCAAACAAACTTACCCAATACCTCTTCCCTTTATTTTTATAACAACACAATTAAAAGTTTAATCTGGTCATGTTTATGAGTATGAACTTAAAATGTTTTATGCATTAATTTCATTGATAAAAAAATACACTTTTATTATAATTCAGTTTTAAAAATTTATTATAAGGTAAATGAAATACATTAATATAGACTTCTTATTTACATGAAAACCATTTTCAAATGTTACTTTGACTCTTTATGTTGTAATTACGAGAGACATTAAAATACATAAAAAGAAAATAAAGAATATTAGTTTTAATTAGGTTGTGTTATTCATGGTTAGTGATTTCATGCGATTTACACCTTTTTTTATCCCAACTAGGTGGAATTTTGGCGCGTACAAATTTGGTGTTAAATTCGTTTCTTGCATTATTTTGTTTTTATATATTGTTTTGCCACCATGAAGAATCTTTGTTTACAGATACATACCACATGTCACATGTTCTCCTCTGCCAATTCCTTTTACTCAAACATAATCATTTCCCTAATACACAATTAAACAACAATTATAGAATAATTAGGATCATATAAAATTAATCTCCGCATTGAAATTCAAAAGCAAACTCCCTGACGTGATTCCTGAGTAATGCATACATCAAAACAAGACTTTCAAATTTTGAGTTTTGCTCTCTGTAGAATAGTAGCATTGATTATTCTTATTCTTATTATTATTATTAAGGGCTTCTGTAGAAGCATGAGGTGTTATAATTAGAAAAATGCAATTTTCACATCGAAGTAGTAATCATGATCACCATCATATAATCACTGTTGTTGGTTTTTCAAACTTTATCTTGTAATTGCTTTTCCTTTCAGTGATGGGCCTCTTGGGGCTAATGATTCTTGTAAGAATCTTATTATAATAATAATAATAATAATAATAATAATAATAATAATTATCATTATTATTATTATTATTTATTTTAAGATATGACATGGATGTCCTTGTCAGAGACTGAAGAGTGGGCCATTATCTCCAATCGTCCAAATTGGTCTGGACCCATTGTCCTGTACCCAATTGAAAGCCCATCAACCGTCCATGATGATACACAGATACGTATATGCCAAGTGCCATACTTTTTTTAACTCTCCATTATTTGGAGATTTTTTTTCCTATTTTTGTGATATGTAAATTTCAATACTATATTAATTATTGTTATTAATGATATTTTAATGTATTTTATAATTTTTAAATAATTTACAAGTGGAGAGAAAAATAGAAAATTATACAACTTCTTACTAAAATCATGAAAAAATATTTATTTTTTATTTTTATAAATTAACCTTCAAAAATATGTAAAGAAAAAGAAAAAGAGATGTAATGGTTATTAGTAACCCACACCTCAACTTATTTTATAATTTTTCTCTTTGTTTATTTTTTATATTTTAAAACTTTATTTCATAAGATTGAAAAAACAAAATAAAATTTCTTCTAATAAAATAGTATATATTTTATTATTTTACTTATTTCTCAGATTTAGTAAACTATTTAAAGATAAAAGATACCTAAGCATCAACTGCTTAAAAAAGTAATTAATGTAATACTGATATTTCTATATAATCAATAAGTATTTCTTTTTCAAGAATACGACAGTTAGAAAGAAACTAAGGAACGTTGAAAATTTAGTTTGAATTTGATGAAACTAAGGATAAAAGAATTTTGGTGGACCACTTGATTTATATGATAAAACTTTGCCAAGAATAATTAGTATAACGATTCTAAATTACGTATGAATATATATTTTTTCTACATTTTTCCGATGCATGTGAGTACGATGGAGTTGTTTATTTGTTCCAAAAACATTTTACAATTACTTAAAATTATTCACAGTTAATAGAATGTCATTAATAATGAAATATTTAAGTAATAAATATGATATTATAATTTACTTAGAAGTTGGTAAACATATTTTTTATATAGAACACAAATAAGCAAAGGCCCAAACACCAGGCCCTGTTTTCTGAGACAAAACTGGGCCCAACCCAATCAAGCAAATAGTTTGTTGTATTTTTGAAGAGTCTGAACTTTGAATTTAAAGTTTAAAGTTCCTGAAACTTAAATTATAACTCAATGATACTCCAGTCACTTTTCAATAGTGTTGCATTCATGCTTTCAACTCAAATAGGCATTACGGATTCAAATACTCTATAAAGAGCTCACGTTTTTATGACTAGCTAAAAATTTATCGTAATTGTTTATTTGCTGATGTTTGAGATGATTGCATGTTTTTAGTTTTTAAATTTATATTTGATAAAAAAATTATTTGGATAAAGTAAGATTATAATAAATTTAATATTTGTTTCTATAATTTCAATCTCATATAAAAAAATTTAAATGGAAAGTATAAACGTAAAATACTCTTCATTATCTTCCAATAAACACTTTTTTTTCAAATAAATTTTTAGTTAAACAGTTTTTTACAATTTTCTTCCATTCACTTATCATTATTATTAAAAGTAAATACTGCCTATGCAAAAGGAAAGTAGCTAATAATACTTTATATGATACAGTGATTTTAACTTTAATTTATTCTTATAAATCTATTTAGGATATATTTTGATATTATATTAAAAAATAAATTTAAGTTTATCTTATCATCATAAAATGATCTTATAAGATAAGGATTACTCTTACTCATATAATATAAATTAACCTTATCTCTAATTGTGGTGGGGTTTTCAATATTTTATAATCCATACTAATCTTGATTCATAGTTAACTGATTAGGAATTGATTATGAATATAATTAGTAATGAAAATAGTTTGTGTTTAATAAATATTCACATTCTAATCTTATGTTTGCTTGGGAGTAAATAGAGAGGAACAAAATGAAGAAAAAGAAGAAGAAAATTCCTATTTGTTTATTCCTATGAGATATAAAAAGGAACAGCTGTTTAGTGAGTTCCACCTATAATTCCCTCCAAAAGTGTCGTGAAATAGAAACACGTGAGTTGCAATTATTATTTTTTTTGTTAATTAAGCTTTTTAACTTAAACGTCTAAGTACATTTATGTTTTTTAAGCAATAAGCAGATTTATGTTAAGAAAAATAATATGAAAAAATTTATTACTATTGAGTTAAGTTTTTAATTAGTATAACTTAATATTTCTTATATATATTCTTCAATCCACCCAAACAAATAGATTTGTCTTTTTATCTATTGAAACAATACACTTTCTACTTTATAACTATTATTTTCATACATTTCCTCTACATTTTTTCCTTTCTTTAATTTCTTCGCTTTCTTTTTTTTTTTTTTTAACAGGAAAAAATTTCTTCGCTTTCTATTTTGCTTCTAATAGAAAGATAAGCATTAACGATGACAGCTTCGTGCCATTGGGGTTTTATCCCTTTTTGTCAAAACGAAAAACACATCATTATTGTCTTGATATAATTGCTATACGTATTAATTACCACAATTATGCATATTTATGTAAAGGGGTAAAATGATAAGATACATTTGAAAAAGATCATGATAAAAAAAAAGCATATATATGTAAGTAGCATAACATAATCCTTTCAATGAATGATTTGGACAATATATTTACAGTAAAAAAAAGTTGTAGCAGTGATTTGTACTAACTCTTTTTACTTTAGTAGTTAATACAGACATAAGAGAAATGGTGGACATTATGTTTAGTGATATGATGACATGGCATGTGGTTAGAAAAATACTGAACAAGGTAGCCATTATATAATATGGTAAAAGGCAAAAAGCTTTCATCTAATCGTTATCCTAGATTTTCAAATTGAAGAATATTTATATGATAAAAGCATATTCCATAAAGAAATTATATATTGACAATGCATTTGCCTGTTAAGAATAAAAAACTAAGATTGTGATCCCATTACCATAAAATATGTTCCATCAGATATGGTCACTGCACCATCAACTTTACTGGTGGCAATAATATTGCAAATCAAATACCAATTTCTGCATTATTTTAGTGAGGATTCCTCTTCTATATTCGGTTGCTTTCCATTTTTATTTTTTTTATGTTTTAAGGTATATCATAAGTTTGTAATTAGAAGGTAATATTTTAATATTGAAGCTCTTATAACCATGAAAATTGTTTAGATTAGGTTGGTATTGTAAAATAGGAATTTCATATTTAAACTATAAAGTTGGATGGTATATTCTTGACTTAACCTACTTTAATGTTCTAAATCATTATCCTATGGGTACAAAAATAGTTCATTGTTATGTGTGTGTGTGAGATGGTGGTGTTTGTAGCCTCATTTGATTGTGTATATTTTTCTATTTTGGTGAAATTGTGTTTCTGTGAAGGATTACTGTTATTGAAGATATTAACTGGAAAATTTGTTATATATTAATTTCTGGTTTGTGTATCTATAAAATAACCAAATATATACACACACTTAATTAAATATATATTCAATTATATACACACCAATAATAATAAGTGAAAAAGAAACTCATTCATTAAATGTATATTCAATTTTATGTTTGATAATACCAGGCAACTAAATTCTCTCATTTTACGAACCTAAATGTATTCTTACAAAACTTTGTTCTTATATAATATATTTCCTCTATACTCAAATGTAAATAAACTAACTATTTTTACATTAGTGAAGAATGGTAACTAAGTTGATCTAATATTTTTGTTTTTATATAATAAAGAGATATTTTTAAGAAAATTATCTTAATTATACTTATGAGGAATGTTATTTAGGTTTATAATTTGAAAATTAAGATTAAATTGGTTGAAATTTGTTAATTTTTTAAACTATTAAACATGAACTTTTTGTTATAAATAATTATAGAGAAGGTATTAATTAAATATGTACTATATACTTGAACATTAGGATGTTTTTGGTAGGAGTAATACTAAAGTGAATCTAAGATTTAAAATATAAAGCAGAGTTAGTCTCTTTTTAGGGCAGACCAGTAAACCAAAAAGAAGGTTGGCTTTAATTTAGTTCAATTATTCAAAAAGTTGGACTAATTTTGCAACTTTAATTAAAACAAACCGACTTTGTTCTGGCAAAGGAACCTCCAACATTTTTAATTAGTAATGTGCACCAGTTAGCACAAACACATGGCGATTGTGGAAAACCTCCTTTTTGCTTTCTCTTAGTTGTAATAGGAAACTAACCACAAAACAATGTTTTATTTCTTTTCCCTTCTCATAACTGTTTGACCCTTTTTTGGGTGCATTCTGTTATCTATCTATTCATACATACAAACACATTATTATAACTATTATTGTGATTTCTTTGCTTTCAACTTACCATTCGTGTTCATGAGTTTGGTGTATGTCTAGTGTTCCAATAAATTTAGAAGTCTCGTTAAGATTATGAATTAATGAGTTCAAGTAAAAGTTTGACTCCATGTTCATGGAGAGTAAATGTAAGGGTACATATATAAACTTTTTTTAACCTTTTTTACTGTGAGTTTTAGATTTATGCATATTGTTGTACAAGTTTCACATTAATTGTTAATAATTAGTAATAATATTTACTTTTTTTATAAAAATCAAGAAATTTATCCTACACAATAATCTATAATACTTGTGATTAGATATTGTAAATATCATTTGCATTATCATTATATATATTATTCACTCGTATATAAACTATCTCTATATTATTCTAAAATATAGTAAAATAAATTCAATCTATAATGGGTATAGTCCCCACACACTTTTTAGTATTTTCAAGAATTTTTCTTTTAAAAAGTTTGATGTATTTCACACTATAACCCTGTAAGAAAAAGTCCTTTTTTAATTTCTATTCTTAATCACTTTAATTAACCTTCTTTTATTGCGTATATATTGGATTTCAATAATTTTTAAAAGAAATTAAAATAATTCAAAAGTTAATCTTATTTCATAATTTAAATTATTTACTACAAACTAAATTATAAACTTGACATTTAAAGAATTTATTTAATTATAACGCTTAAAAAATTATTCATATAAAAACAAGCATGTGTAATACATAAACTAAAATCTAATCGATGCATACATAAACATGACCTCACAGCTAAAAATTTCTGGCCGTCACTGTCTATCAATCAGATATGAAATTGGTCGGAGTACAAAACTGATGCCAAGGTGTGTGGCTGAGATATCAATGTGACCACTCACCAAGGTGCCAAAGTATATAAAATGGAGGTGCACAACATTATTATTATTCCATTATAGAGTATGATAATTACACCATGATTCAGAGCAGAAATGCAAAATCTATTATTTGTAAACCACGTTGAATATTTGCTTAATCTATGGAAGATATGGAGTGTGATAAATAAATGATGGAGTGTGATAGCAGAGAAATATTTGATGTGTTTTTGGTGATATAATAAATCTGCAGAAGCTGCGGGTTCATGAACACGTAAGATACGTAAGGGTTTAGGGTTAAAGAAATGTTGTGAAGCACAAGATACAAGGTATGATCCACCACCAATCCCATTGCGGCACATCCTCAAAGACCCCCCAATTAATGTTTGCACTCCCAAACGTGCGTATCAGTATCAGAGAGGTTTCAGAACATGTTAACAGTTCACAACTAGTGACCTATCGACAGAACAGCATCATTGCTATGCTCCCCAATACCAGGGCATCTTTGGGTCACATGGCCACCCATGTGGCCTAGACTCTCCAACAGGTGCATGCTTCGAACCAGTTAACCCACTCCAATGCTTAATTTATTCCTCACAAATACACTACTGCTATAGTGCTATAGTTTATGTACATTTAACATCCTCACTCCACTGCTATTCTATGTATTCCAATCACAGACCACTCCACCAGGCACCAGCAGTCTTATGTGGGCTCGACCCTCTAGGCGGGGACCGATTCCCCAAACTATCACACGTGTAACAACTTTTCATCTCTCCTTTGCCATAGCCTAACACGTGTACTACAGGACCATTAACCACCAGCACAATCTCTGGCACCTTAAAATGCCAATGTTCCTATTTCCCAATCTTCCCCATGCTTTGTTATCACTCTCTCAGCGTACCATCTGGAATCACAATAATTGGTTATGTGTTGGTTTAGTTTATAGTAAATGTTTCAGCCCAATCAGAGAAATAATGTTGACCCAGTTGAATGAAATATTAAAAATCTATGTACTTAACCCCATATTTAGCATATAATATGTTATGGGTCTGATATGATCCACTTGTTAATGGTGTTCCCGTAACTAAAATTCATTTTTTTTTTCTGTTGGCAGTTTTTAACTACTAGGTTGGGTTTGGTGGGAGCAGGAGGAGTATATATAAAAAGGGTGACCGGGGTTGATAACAATGCTGGCTGGTTTGGTTGGTACCTCGAATTAAAATATAGTTTGAAGAAGATTGTTTATTGGTGAAATGGAAGTGTATTTAATAGCAGGTCCTAAGATCACGAGCCACGAGAGGAGAGGGAGAAGGGGAATATATTAGAAAGGTTTGGTTAGTGAAAGAGAGAGAAGACAATTGGCAGAGAAATGGTGTTGGCTTTACATCTCGCCAATAATTGAAACTTTAAAAGTGTTAGTTTAATTCAACTTAGAGATGAAAGATAGATAAATCTGGTGGACTCCATCTTTCCACGTCCGACACAAATTAACAGCTGAGCGTTGTCAAAGGTTGGAGCCATGTTGGTGTCTCTATTCCAAATATCTATGTTATTCCTCCCATCAAACATCTCCTTTTGAGTGGATTCCAACTCTTCATTCAACCATATAGATTCCCTAACCCGGTGCCAAACCAAAAGTTTAACCTTCTTTGTCCTCCTTACCAACTCAATTTTAATTCCAAAGCCTCCCATCTCATTTATTAGATTCCCTTTCACCCTGACTGACTTACTTCATGGCCAAAAAAACAAAAACAAAAAAGAAGAGGGTTCCTTACAACTTAAGCACCAATTATTCCGCCACTCCTGTTTCTCTCTTCTTTTCTTTTCGCTAACTTTGCTATGCGCATAACACGCTAGAATCTAAGCCATAACCTTGCCATCTCGATCATTACATTATGGATTAGCTTTTCTGTGTGTTTCTTGTTTCAAGAACACGGGCAAGCACAAGCTTTATGCATGTGTATAATATCTCTGGTCATTTCACATGATTTGTGATTGTTAGTTTTTTTTATATTAGCTTTACCCATGTCTCATTATTATATATAGCACCAACTCAAATACCTACTTAAACAAAGCAGGCACTTGGTATGTGAGATAGTGAACACCCAAATATAATGCATTTCTCCCAAACCTTTCTTCCCTTTCCTTTACAAAAGATATTGAACATCGGTTTCTGTTATCAATATGTAAAATGAAACACCTTTTCTATATACGGGACACGAAACCTCCTTTCCTACTTTATCGCCATTCTGCATGTGATTCTAGAACCTAATTATCTAACCTAGCACCTCTATATAAATAATTGGTGAAAGCCTGGTTGCTGACACTCAATGTAAGTAAAAAATTATGGTCCAGAATCAACCAAAGGCCTTATTTATTGGTCTTACTACCAAAATTTCTAAACAGTTACTTTTATAATGTATTGCTTCACCAATTATTGATCTAAATCAAACAGGGATGTAGATGTAGTGTACGTACACACATATTGGTAGCTATACTATAGGGCGTTCAATTATTTTTCTCACTACATATATACTTTTGTCCATTTTGTGATGCTTCTGGCCTTATCCCTCTACTGGGTTTATGGTAAGATACCAATTCATGATACAATTGCCAATACTTAGAGGAGTACAAAATTGTCAGTATACTGCATGACAGAGAGAAAGCTATGGGAGTGCATCTGGCATGGACAAGGTACATTGATTCAAACCTTGAATAAGGACATAGCATATAATTGAATTTTTGAGCACCAAAAAAAGTCTAGCCCACAACTACTACTTTTGAGTCAGCTTCAGACACAGGATAGAAATATTCTAATAAGCCAAGTCGAGAAGGGCCCCTCCTATGCTTGTTACCTGAATCTCCAAGCATCCAATCATTGATGGTTATGATGATCTTAACTCCACATTAAGGATATCTTACTGAGATTGGAAGCCCGTTTTTCCTGCAATTGCCTATAAGTTTGAGTTTCTTATGCACGTGCGATCGGTGGTCCTAAACACTATACAAGTGGATGATTGTATGTAGGGATAGACAGGCTTTCTTTTTTGACATGGCTGGGTATAATGCAGCCAACTATGAAGCAAATTTCATAGACTTTTAATCCACAATAAGTTTAGCCAGCACAATCAATTGTTTTCCAAAAGAAGCATGTCCAATAGTGTTTCTGTAACCTTCACTAAGAAACCAATAATTGTCAACAAAGACTTCGTTTTACCTAGGCCCTTTCTCCCTTTATTGTTTTTTTCTTTTCGGTTTTTCAATTAAAAGCAAATGATATGAACTTACCCCTTAATTAACCTATTGCCCCCATTTGCCAAAAGACTGCAACTTCGCGATTCAGGATGTCATAGTCCGTTTTGTTCTTTGCTCATGTAGAGTATCGTAAAAATACAGCCATGTTTTTCCAAAATTCTGTTAGCTGACGGTATTTCCAATGTTCTCTTTTACCATTAAACAACAGACCAATATGTACGATCATGATTGTGAGACTGTGTAAGCATGTCAAGACTAAGAACATGTTTTTCGATACGTAACTCGTAATATATATTATCATATTTGGAAAAGTACAAAATTAATCCATTCAGTATTACATTTGATGCAACAGAGACTTTTCCTCTGTACTACAAACTACGTGGTTAATTACATATCAATGTAAACGTGCTTCAAACTCAGAAAGACACTTTTGTGTTTCCTTTTTTCGTACATTTTTGTTCTTTGTTCTAATCTGAACAAAACAAGAAAAAAGGGTCCTATATGCTACCCTAGCTCAACTCCATTTTTATGGCAGGGTAGGGATGTACATTATCATTCTATTCATTTACACACGGGAACGTGCTCGGAGACGAAGGGATGTTTGTTTCCACTCCACCAATCGTTGAAGGAAATCCATCACCTGCATGAAACAAATATATGAATAAATATATAAACAAACACATATTTTATGCACACGATACCATGGTGCAAAAATAGATGAAATAAGGAAATTAACCATATTATACTTGCCTCGTTAGGTTCTTGTAAAGAGTATGATGCAGTAGTGTCCTTTGGGAATTTCGAGACAAGAATCCCAAAACCTTGTCCTCTGTCTCTTAGTTTCTGATTATCAAAAAGAAATTAACAACCACTAGTTAGTTGACTTAGTTCAGATTATACCAAAAAATCAAGACGAATATAATATATTAAATAGCTAACCAGTGTTCTTTTAGATAAATAAAAAGTAAATAGATTAAGATCATTGGATACCTTGAATGCATCTTCATCGGTTTTATCATCTCCAATGTAAACAGGAAAGACATCGTTACAGTTGGCAAATCCTGTTGAAAACGATTTATTATCATTTAGATATCAATTGACAAATTAAAAAATTACTACATATTTAGAAGCATGTGATTATAAAACAATCTTTCAGTGAATAAACTAATCCCACAGGGCGTGTATGTGTGGTCCTCTAGATTGTTTTCAGTAGTCAAACTCTCGGAAGAATTATCCAACTAGTGGCTTATGAATGACTTTGTGCAATTATTATGTTGGAGAAAATCTATGTATTGGTTGTGAGAAATAAAAGGAAGAACAAAAACGAAATGGATTAAAACCTACCGAGTGACTCTAACAAAAATTCCAGTGCTTTCCCTTTGTCCCATTTAATGGATGGACGAATCTCTAATACCTGCAATAAACAAATGTAATTGAAAGTGAGACATCTTTCATTTCATATTATCTTAATCCTCTTTCAAAGCCACCTTTAAACTAAATCAAATACCCCACCACATAAACAAAGTTGATATCAAGAAAGAGGAAATAAAACCATGGCCCACCTTTCTTCCTTGGTTAAGACGAAGCTTCGGGTACTCTTTTAATACTGTTCTCACTTCCTGTGCCAGTTCACTCCATTTCTGTGTAAGTGATGACACTTAACTCAGCCAAAGTCTAAATCACAATTTTCAGGCAGCAATAACATGGCCGGCTTTAAAGTTTATGTACCTTTTCATCAACGCAGCGAAAATGAACAGAGGCGCAAAACTTGTTGTTCTCCACCCTAGCTCCAGGGATGGATTTCATTTTCTCAACTAATAGATTGTACACCTGAAAATTAATACAAAGAAAAAAAAAACATTTTTTTATTTACTATATTTTAAAATTTCTAGAAAAATATTAAGATGGGGGGCATGTAAAATTGACCAACCTCATCTATCATGGGAAGAAATTCACTGGCGGGTTGAAAAAGAAGTGGCTCTCTTTTGTCCTGCAGATCATAAGAATCAAACTAGAATTAATATTTTGTTTCTTAGAAATGGTCAAAAACCATGACCTTACTGTATTGCACTACTATAAGCAGTTCACTTCACTCACTTTGTTGCTGTATTTGGAGTCTCTTGTTGGCCCTTGGATATCCATGCCATGGCTTCCAGCATAATATAGCTCAGCCAAGCGCACAAAATTGTAAACCTATTTTTTGCAAAACGACACCAAATTACTTCCTTTTTCCCCGGAAAAAAAAAAGAAGAAAGGAATAAAGACAGAGTTGAAATTAAGCATACCTTGTCTCTGCATCTGCCTGTAACTATAGCAGTGGGAAAACACCTCGCAAGTTTCCTCACCGTTTTCCTCATCTGACAAACGAAAATACCATGTGCACGTTAGCAACCAAATTATGTATATCACATGATATCAATGATATGATATTATGATTTCTTGAATGATAATACTAACCGAATCCGACATGAAAGCACGGTCTGGATCATCAACAATAGGTGACAAAGTACCATCATAGTCCAGGAACATGACGATTTGCTTTCCCCTGGAGGCATCCATAATTTGCTCAAACATGTCTAATGCCGAAGGGTGGCGAAGCTGTTTGACAAAAACACGCGTTACACGCACGTTAGAGAAAGATCAGATCCATAAGTCGTTGAAAAGAGACGTATTTTTATTCAGAAAGAGCGAGTTGTGGGTTCTCACAATCCAAGAGTTGTGTTCTTCAGCGAAGGAAGAGTTCGATTTGGAATTGGTGGGAGAAGAGGCTCTCATGGAATCAACCCATGCATTGATTCTCTGTCCTCCATTGATCTCAAGGTTCTTCAAAACCCTCCTCCTGGGAATGGGAATGTAGCCTCCCGGAGCCGCCGGGGGCTTTTGCGCAACCGTTAGGTCCCTGTTGATCCCGGATTTTGTCTTGGACAGTACCACATTCTGCTGCGTCATTTTCACTGCAGATAGAATAAACTCAAGCAAATTTATTATCAAAGTTTCAAAACTACAGTTGGAGGATTCTTGGGAAAGTTAAGGTTTAGTACCTTAAAGTTCCAGAGGGAGTATACAATGTTTTGTTACAGTTGAGCGGTTTTAGAAGCAAGCGATGTGGGACTAGAGAAGTGACGAAATGAAAAGGCAATTGATGAGAAGAAGAAGAAGAGAAAGAGGTTTTGGGAGAATTGGTGATTGCAATGAGATGCAAGAGAAGAGAAGAGAAGAGAGACAGAGAGAAGAATGAGTGAATGTATGTGTGGGGGAGAAGACGCTGCCCCTAGCTTTAATTTATAGTTGTTACAAACTGAAGGTCCTGAATGGTGGGACCCACTTTGAAAGAGAATGAGGTCCCACACCGTTGCCCCCACCTCGACCCCGATATCCTTGAGGTCCCCGCCACATAGCCTTCCATTTTCACTTCTTCTTTCGTTTTAACAATTTCTCACATTTTGTAAAATAACTGAGTTTTAGATTATCTTGTTGGCGTTTCCATAATTGCAACTGAAATTGTTACTTTCATTCTTCACTGTTCTTTTTCTTTACCAACAATATAAAATAAGATCTCTCCACGTGGCCGACATCCCTTAGCCGACTCTTTCAGAGGGCTTCCTGCCACGTCACATTCGACTCCCCCACTAAACCTCTTTACTTAACTCATTACTATTTTCTTTTTCTATATACTTCGTATAATTCTTTTATGAATTTAAAAAGATAATGCGAATAATAGAATATTTATTATATTTTAAAACGGATTACTCGTTTAATATTTATTAAGTAGTTAGTTTTTTTTTTATGTAAAATATGTTTTAAAAATTACCTGATTCAAACAGTTGATGGATGTTTTTATTATTCATTTTTCTTCAAGTGCTTTGTTCAAAAGCCCATTGGACAAACTTAAAGGACAAAAAAATATAAATGCACTCGGTGGATAAACACTTTCATTTGTATTTGAGAAAGAATAGACAATTGTTTTAATAAACCATAACAAGTAAGGTTTAAGATTCTTAATTACTTCGTTTTCATCCACTCAATTAACTGATTTTTTTTATTTCAGTCTTTAGTTCTTTATTACTGCATAATTTTCATAAAAATGAAGTTATTGCTTATGTGAATACGTTATTATACTTAACTCAAATTTAAAAATTAAATTATATTTAGTTTAGATTATGGTAACAGTTACTTTCAAATTTAAATCAGTTTGTATAAAGATGGTGAGAGAGGTTTTTCGGCAGACAGTGAGATTGTTGTTATTATAAATATGGTATTATCATTAAATTCAAATTAACTCCTTAAGTTTAAACCCTAATAAAAGCCAAAGTACAAAAGCTAATTTCGTTTTACATACACGGAGATTGAAGAGGTGGCTCTTTCTTTTGTACGCGGCGGCGCTATAAATGGGACTTATATTTATGTAGTTAGAAATGAGACATTAAACGTAATGAAATACTACATAATTTTATTTATATTTAAAACATTCATACAATGCACCCCAAAAATAACTCAACACAATTTATTACTTTAAAGTTACAAATGGGGGTTTAAAGGAAACAAGTTAGATTAACTTTTGGAGAAAAAAAATTATAATTGAAAATGTCTAATGTATTGAATGGATTTTTTAATATAAATAAAAATGTATCTATTTTATATTGTTTAAATCTGATTAACCTATGACAAATAATGAAAATAATTTGTTTAAAAGTATGGGTAATTGAAACTTAGACGAGAAAGTGTATTTAGATATAGAAGTTTATATAACATAAATTGAAGAACGTTAAGATTTGAGAAAAAAAAATAATACCAAAAAAATATTAAAAGTTACTTGCAAGTTTATTATTTTAAAAAAATAAATAATCAAAATGTTTAACAAACTAATGGGTTCATATATTATAAGGGAAAAAACTTATAATTCAAATGTTCTCACATCTAGGAAAAAGGGTTTATATATTTATATCATTGATCAATGTTAAAAATATCGATTAAAAAAAGTCTTCATAGAAAAAATTATCTAAGTGCTCGGGTTTTATGAAAAATGTATATTTGAATATAACATGTATGCTTCGAAGTATTTTATTTTATTGGCAATGTGTTAATGTCTCACTTTATTTAATATTTTTGAAATTCTAACTCTTGATTAAAGTGAAGCTATTATTTGAATTATTAAGTTTTCATGGAAAAATATATTTTATGGGAGATAGTATATTCTAGTTCAAAATACTGACAAGATGATGAAACTAAATTTCTTAATGGTAGTTTTATTCGCAAATACAAAATTCCATATACGTTTATTAAAAAGAATAAAGAGCCTAAATACAAATGTAGTGTAAGCGTAACAGATTTTATAGTGTGAGCTAAACTGACCTTATAAGAGGGATTATTTTATTATAAAAATATGTAAAATTTCAGTGTATATATTGTTTTGTCTTAGATTAATTAATTAAATTTTATGAACAGCTTCTTTAAAATAATGTAAATTTGAAATATGATTTAAATGTAATGAGTAGTTTTTGATGCATCCAAAAGAGTACGGAAATCATGAGTTTGAAAAAATTTGTCCGTTTTGTGTGATGACAATTGAATTGAATGTATAGCACTACGTCTCGTCCGTACAAAAGCAGTAGTTTGAAGATTGAAACCTTGGACGGCCTAAATACTATTGGCCCTATACCGCTGTCATATCATAATACCCATTTTCAACTTTTTTTTGTTTTCTTTTTCATATCTTATAACATCACAAGTTATCAATTGTCTCAACAAATGTGAATATATCATAAAATTAACTATTTATGTTTTGAAAACATTATTTAAGCTTTACAAATATCACTTGTCTGATTTTAATTTCTACATAAAATATTAGTTGGTTTAAATTTCTTACATTTTTCTTATAGCTTTTTTAGTGTAACTAGTTTAACGATAAATATAGAAAGTATTAACAAATATAATTAAGATAATATTTTAAATTAAGATAGTGAATTTTTATAATTTTATACATATTTTTTAACTAATAAAATTCAATTAAATAATATATTAACAATATAAAATATATATGTATATATATATATATTCAATAATTTACTTTTAAGATTGTATTTTCACTAAAAATAAGTATAATTTATTTCTATGTTTAATATTAATTTTCTATGTATTAACTTTTTTTAGTATTATAATTTTAAATGATTTGTAAAATTATTTACTTTTAATAATCATAAATATATAACCTTTAGAAAATTATATTAAGTTATTTATGCATTATTCTCGTACAAACTTTCACAAAAGTTTTAAACAAATTTGACTATATATTCTTCCAAAATACATATAAATCATTAAGTTGATTTATTTTATGATCCAATATAGTACCTGCACTAACATGGCTTATATACATCAAATGACCACAATTTTTTAACATAAAGAAAAAATGTAAGCTCTCTAAAATTTAAGATAATAATATTATAAAATAGTTTTATTTAATTATTCATTTATCGTATATGTACATGAATACACCTTTATATATCACAAATAGGATTATAGAAAAAAAAACATATTATTTATTATTTGAAAGATTATCATATTAAGAAAATCTTATCATACACTAACATTTTTACATTTAAGTATATTTGAATTTCATGGGTCCAGAATCAATTTAAAACATTTAAAATTTGGAAAGCTAGTGTTTCAAGTGTGCAATAATTTTATTTTTTCAATTTCTTATCGCTTAAGTTTAATTTATGTCAATTATATATTTAGTGAAATTAGTATATCTTTATTTCAAGTTTCACTACTTAATATATAAATTTAATCAATATTTCAAATATTATGTGATTTCAAATGTCATATATTTCATAAATGTATATAATTTATCATATTTATTCATAATATTAGTTCATTCTCGCGGATTATTTAGTTTCAAGCATTAAAGAAAAATATGCAAAATATACTCATTATATTCAATAATATAATGCTGTGCCTTTTTATTTTATATTACATCAATGTAAAATAAAAATCTCAAAAACAAATAATTCTACAACAATGGTTAACAATAATAAATCATACGAAATTTCACTCATCATGCTCAAATATATCTCACAAGAAAGTTAAGAAAATAAGTTACAATCTTTATAAAGACTTCAAATTCTAAAAAATGCCCAGCTTAAAAATTCAAAAATTACAATATTTAGTATCTTCATTATGAACTAAATTTATCTTCATTATGAACTAAAATTGAGAATTTGAATTTACTTTAGACAGACGTAACTAGAGTCATATACCTCATTTTTAAATGATTCCAAAGATATGGTGAAACTAACATTTAATACGACAACTTTCATGCATACTACTAATCCTAATTCAAAAATTATTGAACCGTGCAATGCCTACAAAACTATTTAACAAGATTAACAATTTTTTTTTTCAATTACATTTAGTTTAAATTTGATGAACGAGTTTTGATTCGCTGAACAAATTTTGATTCCCTAAATGAACTTATACCATTCCACTAAACGAATTATGATATGATGTCTGAATTACAATTCGTTAAACACATTCATACTCAAGAATAATGATGGTTTTGTGGATAAAATTTGTTAAGTGAAATTTTATTTACTAAATAAATTTTTTTATATAAAATTTGTTATTCTGAAAAACTTTTAAAATTAACTCTAACCAAACAGTTCAACTTAAAATGATCATTCAAAACTCAATAGTACATTGACGGTCAATAAATCTATATTTTAATACATAATATAATTTTGTCAACTACCATCTAATTATTTATTTAATGTATTATATAAAGTATTCCTCGGAGTCTGAATTAAAAACGAAACATTTCCTAAAACAGAAGTGAATGTTTTGTATATAAGTAGAATGTAGGACGCCCATTGAAATGTGTTGGTGAAAACAAGGAGCTAGCACCGAAAACCAACCTTCAATGGTATTCCACAATACCAGCTGCCGTACGCACCAGTTTAAGATTCATGCATACGACACCGTTAAAGACAACACCAATTCACAAATTTAAATCATCTATTACTGTAAGACACTAAATAAAATTATTATTTTTCAATAAATAATAGGATAAATTTTGGATCTATTTGACTGAGAATAACTTAATCCTCCTCTAGACTGAATCCTAATGAGTATACAATAAACCTTGCCCACACAACATATGAGTGAATGGGTGTCTGAAAGGTTTGGCCCAAACTTTCAATTTTAGAAGGAATTTTAACATGTATTAATTTTAAATTTGTTAAACTACTAAAGAAATGACACTATAAAATAATTTTATCCAATTGTGAAAACTACTATAAAGATGGTTGAATTAGTTAGTCTTAATTAATAATCTAATAAATTTAAATTTTACTTTAATTAATAATCTAATAAATTTAAGTTTGAGTGTTAAATATATTTAATGACACCAATCATACTTCAATAAATAGTTTTTCAGTAAATAACAATGGCCTATAGTGGTCCAATAATGCACGACTTTTATGAGAAACGAGTGAATGTTTTATTAATATACTTCACAATTAATGGTGAAAAAGAAGTAAACAATTACAAAATTTAAAAGCAGTTATATAATTCTTATATTTAGTAAAAAAAGTTGCTTTAATTTGTTTCTTATAAAGTCTTAAGGTAATATACTTTAATTTTTTCTAAACTTAATTTTTGAAAATAAAAATTTCATTATAAATAAATGGGATAAATTTTGTTCCACTAAATATTAATTAAAAGATTCATTGAATTTTGAAAAGTATTCCATAAAGCAAATCAAGGGTGACATTAAGGGACAATAATGACATCTATGAATTTATTAAACAATACTGATGGTATACATAACACGTATTTTCTGAAAATTTCCTCGAAGAGATTTTTTATAAAAAAAAAATATAAAATGTAATAAATGATTTTGAACAAAATATTTTCATTTGTAATTACTTAAATTAGCGCTCAATTATTAATCTCAGTAAAATCAATGAGAACTTAATAACTACATATGTTAAAACCTAAAAGATACACGGTTTATATTTACATGTTTACAAAATATAGGGTGGCATAGGTTTATAACTTAAATATCTTTTTAATCGAGCCATACTAAAATTATCTTTTATATCTACAATATTATTTTAAAAAATAATTTTTGTTTGTTTCTTTTTAAATACTCCGTATAATAGTTATTCAAACGTATTTTCAAATTTTATTTTCTTTTCCATTTAATTTTAATGAGTAAAATTATTAAAAATGACAATTGGTCTTATTATGATCCCCAATGCTCATGTGTATCAATTTGTTCTAGGTTTTGTTAGACATTATATAAGAGAAAAATAAGTGACACCATATATATTCCTCTATTAGTAAAATTATTCCTTGTTGCTACTTTACTGAATAATACTTTTCAAGCAAAGGTTATTCCTTTATTAGTAAAATTATCTTTTGTTGTTATTTTATTTAATAATATTCTTTAACTAAAGATTTTTTTATTAATAATAACAAATATAATAAATAAAAACATGTTAAGAGTGTTTTAACCTTTATACCAAAATAATTATTTTTTATTATACTTAAATTTTATGAAAACATTACAAATTTTTATCAAAATCAGTTAGACTTTTTTTATTCTCATATATCTGGTTGTCCCATATTCTTTATGATATAGTGGTAAAACTTCTTCAATCTTTGAATTTTCTTATTTGAAGCTTATAATTCATCTATTATATCTTTTTTTATCTTGATCTCCGTTTCTTGAAACTTTATCTATAGTGTATATAGATGTTGTTTGCCCATCTATCATTAACACCTTACTCCTTCAATTCATGATGCTACTATTCCTAAAATAATTTTGATATTAGTCTATTATGGTTCTCTTACTCTCCAGTATTATTCTACATAAAGTCAACAAAAATCTTCAATCTTCCAAATTATATTGTTGTTTTATATTGTTTTTCAAACTTACGCATCAGTATAAAAATTGAAGGATAGGACATTTATCTTTAAAACAGTTCGAATATATCTAAATTCTCTCATATAGTATTGATAGTCAGTCATTTTTTTATAAGTTGATCTCACTATATATTGGTCATCTTCTTCACTCTTCCAGTTCTAAATAATCCTTTATATACTTTTTATGTTTATCTGAATTATTTATTTTATAAATTCATTTATACGGTATGTTTCTCACTTAAACAAGTGTCTTCTTTGTCAGCATTTTACAATATAATTTACATGTACGTTGATATCTAGACTTCCCGAATCCATCTATCTTTCTAAAATATATAATTTTTTCCATTACTCTACTTTCCTTTCTACATATACTCATACAATACAATGTTAAAAGTAAAGATATTTTGTTATATATCTAAAATATGAAAATATTGAATAATTATAATTTAAATTATTTAATATTTAGTAAGACATGTTTTTTTAATCATGTTCGTAAACATACAATACAAATTTATTTTAGAAATTATTCAAATGCATTGCAGTATAATATTTGTTACGATAAATTATTATTAGTTATAAAGTATAACTATATTGTATCTAGTGTATAAACGAAATTTAAAATAAAAAAAATTAGATAATGAAGCATATAATTAGAGAAAGTATATATATATATATATATATATATATATATATATATATATATGTGTGTGTGTGTGTGATTTGTCAGTATTCTGATTAAGACTTCGTTTTATACCAATCCAAGTAAATTGAAAGATAAGTAATTTTTGAATAAAGGTTATTTTCAATGATCGAATTAGAGTGATGTTCCATCGATTCAAATATTAACTAGTCATATACCATCTTATTGCACAAAAATATTTTATCTATCATGATTTCTTATGTAAAATATTTTTATAACGCGAGTGCATACAGAATAATCTGATAGAATAATCGAATTATAACCTAAAGAAAAAAAATTATGAGCATGATAATTTTATATTAGAAGAGGGAACCCTAACGAGAATAGTATTGGTGTGTATTATTCTAGCATCCAGAGACTGTCTGCCATTGGATAGATGAGCACATGATCGATCGGAGATGGTGAAAGGAATGAGTACTGTGTCATATCATATCTTATATCAAGAATAAATTAAAAGAACAGCAACACTTACGTGCCATCACTGTGCAGCTGCCACCATGCATGCTTAAACTACTAACTCTAAATCTCATGTTTCTTCAAATTTATTTTACTTTTGCTATTATATATGTTAGGTGCTTTTACATAAAATAATATATGATTCGGTGGGATAACATTTTTAGGACTAAAAAAGTTTTATTTTTAGTACATAATATAATTATTATTAACTTCATTTTACAGTTTTATTCATTTAATTTTTTTTTTAAATTAAAATATATTTCAGGATTACCCTTTTCAAATTGTTGACATGTAAAAAATCGAGATTGAATCCAAATTCAGGTCAAATAAGGAGAAAGATGAACCTGTTCCATTGACACTTCTTTCCTTTGTTTATACTTTTATTCTTCTCAATGACACTATTGAATGCTGTAGCTGTAACTTTTCTTCTGTCATCGCCATTGTGCATCATCAGTCAAAAATCAAAATAAGGAGAATATGGTTAAATAATTCATCACGATTCGTTATCAACTTATTCTGAAAGCAGATATACTTCCATTATGGAATGGTACAATTTCTATATACAGTGATTTGCGCCTAATTCGTGAAAGCAAAGGAGTATTATACACTTTATTGCTTAAATATTAAAAATGACATCATATGTAATATTTTATATTGTTCTTTTTTTTCACAAAAGTGTTTTCCTTTGTCAGATGATCTTCCTCCTTCCCATGAGTTGCTGTCTATATACAAAGTGTCTATATTCGGTTAATAATGAGAAATAAAGGGCAATGAATTTGTTGACCAATGCTGTTTCCTTGTGTGCCAAGTTTCTGGACCAAAATGTTTCTTAATTACCTAAAACAACGCATGCGTAGTTAGTTAATTATACTTTATAGTAGTTTACAAAGCCTAGCTAGGTAGCTATATAGTTATTATTACGATAAATGTCAAGGAATTTGTTGACAATGTTGTTCCTTGCATGCCAAGATGCTGAGAGCAATTATTTCTTAATTAACTAAAGTATAACTGATACGGAATTCTTACTATATCATTTTTTTTAATTGTGAGTTCCAGTGCCTCTGTTAATTTATTTACGTGCTTAATGACCCAAATGAAAGATTCCATTTCTAGTTACTTCGCAAACACACACACTTATATATATATGGTCGTCACGTTCTTAGTATTTTCACATGGGAGCGTAGGGTTCTGTTTTCTTCATTCTCTATTCTATGGTGTTTTAGAACTTTACATCTTTGTATGTGCTTTCTGCGGTATCTTTGAGAAACTTTTTCTTAAAACTTTCGTCCACGTGTAGGGGTCTCAAATTCCCCATCTACATTTCTTTATCTCTGTCATGATCTCTCTAGTTGAAAATAATTGTCTAGTAAAAAGAAAATTTAGAGAAAAAGTGTTATTTTATAATGTTTTAAAAAAGTTTATTAGTCAAAACTGAAAGTTCGAAACGAGCATAAAATTAGATTCGTCTAAATAATGATATAGTAAGAGAATAAAATCATTGGCTACCTTTTCCCCCTCCTGTTTTTGTATATCATAGAATAAAGTTATTTAAATCTATTCAGTTATTTGTTCTATTCATACAGGGTTGGTTAATGGCCAATTCAATCTAAGCCACCCCAGTTTTTTTTTTTTCTTGCTATATCGAAATTATAGGTTAATTTTTTGCACACTAATATCGACCAGTCGGAGTAGTGAGATAATTTAATGTTTGAATACTAACTATTTTCCTACAAATTTTCAATTTTAAAAATAGAATTCTTTTTTATCGAGATCTGGCGGGTATTTTTTACAAAAGAAAAGACAACTTGAAGTCGTGAATCATGTTGGTCAGAGTACTTATAAAGGGAGTCTAATGCTCTAAACTAGGAAGTGATCTCACCTAAAACAATGAGTCACAATGAACGAGATTTTTTTAAAGAAATACATTAATATTTTACTTTTGGAATTCAGTCTCTATTTACATATGCAGCTCTATAACGTAATATATTAATTGTTTACCTTTGGAATTAAGTCTCTCTCTCTGCAGCTCTACTCTCCATGAAGATGAATTGGAATAGATGTGGTGTATGTGGTTTGGATATGAGGATTAGATGAAAAAGTTGAGATTTTAGATGTGATTCCATAAATTATTTTGTGCAATATAATTTATATAAATAATGTTGAGATTTTTACTCATTCTATTTTTTTATTTAATTTAAAAGAGTATCACTTTATACTAATTTTTACTCTTTTCTTTTCTTTGTTTATTTTTTTCATTTTTCTCACTTTCCATCGCATCATCCAACATCCAAATAGTTCATAAAAGTTGGAATGAAATTTGATAATATATATATATATATATATATATATATATATATATATATATATATATATATATATATATATATATATAAAGTAAAACTTTTAGCTACTTTTACATTTATTAAATGAATTTTAGTGTAGGAACTAGTAAAAGGACACGAAGATTGTTACGGAAAAATGATTGATATGGTCTTTTGTTGTTCGTGTAAGAATTATCTTAAAAAAGATAAACCATAGACTAACAAAAATAATCGCACATACAAAATTTGTTGGTGAAATGATTAAGATGAAAATTAATGATGGTTTAAATGAAAAATATCATGTTGAACATGAACATTGGAAATTATTTAGTTTGGAAAAAACACGAAAAAGTGAAACTGGAAAAAGAATAGGTTGGTGTGAGATGGAATTGAAAAAATAGTTGGAGAAATCATAAAAAATAAATTAATATCAAGTTATTCACGTATTGCACACATTTAATTAGATGATAGTGGAACACACATATAAAAAAAGATAAAGTAGATTGGGAAAACAAAAAGTATGTCTAATGCATGTTTACAATTGTCTAATAGACCATATTTAAATAATTAGTGAATCTAATGCACTACGTTTATAGCAAAAACAATTGTAATTGAATAAAACTGAATTACAACACAACACTCCCTCTTAATTTAGTTTTCAACAATTTGGTAAAATTGTTTGCAACTTGATCATGAGTGTTGGTATATTTCAGTTTCAATTTTTCTTCGTTCACCTCGTTTCTCAATTAGTGAAATTTAGTGTTAATATGCTTATTCTTATCATGAATTACGAGATTTTCTGACAAGTTTATTACACACATATGAATGAAATATTTTATTTCTACATAACGTTTAAGCTTTAATTCAATCAGCAATTTGTTTATCTATACAACTTGAGATGTACTCTACTTCACAATCACTTGTTCCTTCTTTGAGCTCAATGAAACCGGGACTCCTTCTACAAATAACACAAACCCTGCAGTTCTCTTACAATCATCCTTATCACCTCTCCGATTTACATCAATGAATCCAACAACTTCAATTTTAGGAGTTGGTGTGTTATTTTGTGGAAAGAAACATTTGTCTTTGCTTTGATGTATCTGAGAATTTATTGAGTAGTTAGAGGATACCATACTTTATGACTCTCTGCATTACTTTCCATTAACAAAAGTTCATATAGTTGCCATAATGTATGAAACTTAACCTTTTTAATTTTTGTGACACCTCCACGAATTCTTTTAAATATCTCCTAAATCTCCAGTGGTGTTTTTGCTAATGCAATCTTCTTAAAGTTTGATGTAAGATGAACAATGTCTTGCAATCTTTCTTTTCAATCTTCTTATCTACATCTTTGCTAAGCTTTTTTTCCACATTGACTAATAACATATTTATAATATTCTTCAACAAGATCTCGTGCTTATAGTAACTTCTAATTATATCTTCCAATTTGCTATTGTGAGAATTAGAAGATTTGTAAGAATTAAAATCCTTTTTTTATTGTAACGTTAGTTCCTTCAAACCTTTCAAGATACCAATTGTTGAGAAAAAAAAAAAGAAGAAAGAAAGTAGAAACATGCATTATCTCATATACAAACTGAATTACTACACAAGAAATTGAAGTCTTTATTAAGATATTTACCAAGCTAATAATAATAGTTATATTATTAGATAATACAAAATATATTCAACAATTTATTGATTTATATTACTGATTATTTTCCTAATTTACTTAATAAGAATAAAAAAATAAATTCTTAAAAAATAATTCATGTGGTTATATTGTTTTTCAAAAGGTCTAATAAATATATTATACTAAAACATATGATATTTTTAATTTAATATAAATAATCTGGTACTCGTATGTAGCCAAAAAAAAAGAAATATAATAAAAAATATGATAATTTTTAACAATATTTAATATTTGAAGCATATCATATAGCAAAATAAATAATAATATAATAATAATTATAAAATATAATATAAATTATGATTAGATGATATGTTAAAATCACATATAATTCTTTTATAAATATTAATTTATTTATTATTCAAATTATGAAAATAAAAAAACAAATTTTAACTAAATCATATTTTAGTTAAATATTTATTTTTCGAAAGAATATAACAAATTATATAATATTTTTAAATTGAAACTTTTATTCAAACAATTGTAAAATTTATGTGTCCAAATTAATACAGATGCATAGAAAATAACATGATGAATAAAAAAAACTAATAGTATATATATAAAGAGGAAACATAAAATTATTTTAAAAGTAACCCTTCTATGTTTTTCTTTAAATAATTTAATTCCTCATTGAAATATATAAATATAATATATATATATATATATATTATATTACATTATTATATTATACATTATATATTTTGTAAATAATTTAATATATGTAATATATTATATTATACTGTATATTAATATATGTATATATATTATAGCCTTTTTTTAAGATTAGACAAAATATGTCGATAAAATTACAGATAAGGGTGCTCAACCCAATTACAACTGTTGCCTGTATATGTGTTGTTGTTATCATCGTATTTAGCATTTATCTTATCTTATTGTTTTATATATAGTTCACTCCTTTCTTTGAAATAAATAATCCAATAAATTAATAGATATGATAGAATAAAATTATCATTTTTGCTAAATTTCTTTTTCCCATATTTTTTCTAGTTGAAACGAGATTGAATTTCAAGTAAAAAAGAGAGTAAAACACGCATAAAATTTTTTATCACAAAATTTGTTTTAACAGATGGAAAAAAAAAATCCAAATACGAGCATCTGAAGTAAGGGAAATCCAAATACATAAACATATAATTAAGTCAAAGAGATACTTTTCGCATTATTTTTGTCGTTTGTCCCTTTATTTTCTAGCATTATTCAAACATGGGTAAGTGTAATTATTTTCCAAACTCAATAATAAAAGTTAGTTTAACATTTTTAAAAGTTTGATGTGACTTGAAAATCGAATTCCTAACTTACTTAATAATCAAAAGGTTGAAAAATCATTTCTAAATCAACCAATAGAGCCAAACTTGTCGAAAAATATTTAATTATAAACTTAACATGATTAATAATAGTTCGTATGTTATTATTATTGTGGGCCAATAAACCTTTCTGGACTTTTAATCAAGCTGGTATAATTTTATAAAAAAATATAATTCATTCCAAATAAAAAAATAATTAATATTAATTAAAATATGTGAACCAAACACGACTTTTTTTTCTCATATTAAAGTTATTGGAGCAAATTCTTCATTTCTATATAATTCTTTTATGAAATTCCACCAATTGGATTAAAAAACCAGGTTTTGTACTCTTTTACTTTTAAGAACCCAAAATAATAGTTTTGTGCGTTAACCATTTAGCTTTGTTATAGATGTGGGACATGAAAGGAAGTAAGATATCCAATATGCAGTCCAGATACAACGTGAATATGTGTGTTACCGTTTGTGTGTACAGTATACGATATTTTAGTTTTTCTTAGCCAGGCACCTACAAAGTAGCACCTAGGGTTGTTGTGTCTTTTTCTGCGTGTTCTAATGTAGAAAGACAGTGAAGGGTTACAAGGGTTAAACCCAACAAGAAACATCCACAGATCCTAAAGTCAATGAGAATTGAGAACCGCCGTGCCGTCAACGTGTCTCTTTGTCAAAGATCCGTAGGCCTGACCTATTACTTGGGGCCACGGACAAGAACAAGACCCACTCACATTGCTATGATCAATCCCAGACCAGACACTACACGTGTGTTTTGTTAGGGCATGCATGACTTTTAATTTGTTCCACTTTTCTTTTCCCCTCTGCGTAGGTAATTATCAAACAAACACGTAGCCAAAGAAGAAAACAAATGTTGACGGGGCATATGAATGAATGAATGGCTTTCAGAGGAGGAAGCCACAGCGCATGTGCCAAGTTGATCAAATGATGGATCGTTTCAAGAACAAAAACTATGTGGTGGTCGGCTGATGCTGATTCTCACACTCATCAGAAGCTGAACATAAACCAAAAATCACATGATGTGTAACGTGTACTTTGAGTTCACTATAATTCGACACCAAATGCCTCGAGTCAGAGATTAGTCATATCATATTCATTCAATGTTTCGTCTGTTCATATATTTATATATATGTGTGTGTCTGTCTCGATAGTTTGGTACGTACGTAACATTATAGCAGTGGCATATATACAAATGAAATATATATTTCATGCAGTTCGAGGCCAATTCTGATATGGGATTCGTATCTATGAACTCAGTTTGATTACAGTTTTTAAATGGTGGTTAGTATATGATTGATTTGTTTTGTTGGGTGGGTTATGTGAATATGATATACATGGCATTTGATTTGATTCTGCTGTGTTATTAATTAATTATGATTAGGAAGCACATGGTCCCGAATGGTCGAACTTGCATGACCTGAATTGTCAACACCAGAAAACAAAAGACATCGTCTTTTACTTTACATATATATGTGTCAACATACCAAACTGACTAGCTTTTTCTCTTTTTCTTTTATTATTTTCATGAATGAGTGGTAAACTAAAGCACGCACCCAATAAATTAGGTTTTAATTGATTTGTTGACACAGATTCCAGTCACTTGCTTGTACCGACTTTCTCAGAGTGATGGGACTCTTTTTTCATATAAGGAAGCCAAACCCTTTAACTATTCAACTAGGAAAAAAAATCTACGTATACCCCAATATGGGATGTACGTGTAAAAAACATAGAGATAAAAAGGTCATAACATAAGATAAAAATAAAAGTGAAATAAAATAAAAGAGTAAAAACATTATAAGAAGAACTAATTCATTCAATTACTTACAGAGCATATTCAAGAAAAGCGTTTATTCCAGAACGACCTAGATCATACGTGTTGGCTACCCAACTCAGTTGATAGGAAGTATCATGTTCCATACAACTATGGGGAAGCAAAACCTAAATATTTTAATGTATAAACGTAAAATAGTTTATAATTGGTGGTGAGTTCCTACTTGAACTCACGTTATTTTTAATTTCTACACTAAATTCGTGCACAACTTTTAGTATTATCTTTCACATCTAATTGTGACACTAAATTCATGTGCCATTACAACGAAAATGAGTTGTTTTAAACTTAATTTTCAAATACTTTTGACTCAAATTTTAAACAAAGAAAAGGTAATCTCAAAATTTTGGTTTTAAGTCAAAAAATAAATTGCTCTCTTTGTGTGTTAGACATTCGTTTCATTAATCTACCATTGATCTGAGACTCACATTCATTTTCTCTTTGTACATTTGAGTCAGTAAAACTTTCATTCAAAGACGATTGAATGAGTTTCCAAATATAATCTTATTTCTTGTATTTTATAACTGAGTCAATTGCTTTTTATATATATCACCACAACTATAATCAGTTCTCTTGTCTCTAACTAACCTTTGTGATTAGTACTACTATTGCTACTCTTAAAAATGGGTGCACAATTTATATCAACATGTTTAAGGCTTTATTCAAAGAAGAAAACTTACACACATTATCATAAATACTTATGATGTTATTCTCCAATTATAGAGTTAACATATTCTCTATTTGGCACACAGTTAATGACATGACTATAGATCACACAAATAAAAAAAATCAAACTGTTTAAAATAATAAATTATGTATTATATATATATATATATATATATATATATATATATAAATTATGAGTTTTATTGGATAATTACTTATTAATAATTGATTAAATATATAATAAATAAAATAAAATACTTATTTTATATAACTAAATCTATCACAAATAAAATTTAAAAAATATATTATTGAAATGCATAATAAATTAATAATTTTAAACATATAAATTATGTTTTAGATTTATGATAATATAATACATTGTATTTGGTAGTTAAGTTATACCTCTTTCATTAACCATATCACTATATTAATGGACTCACTTTGCTTGTTTAACACATGGATTCCTCTTTGCCCGTGACCACTAAAGTCGATAATATATGTTTTACACGTGCTCATGAATTAAGCTGAGATGTTTGAATTTGAATCTAAAAAATTACACTGCCAGCGGATAGATCCACCGTAATAAAGAAATGAACACATAATAATAATAATAATAATAATAATAATAATAATAATAATAATAATAATAATAATAATAA
>Ga0099825_1001473_pt1 | contig 30199 bp, 19 predicted proteins | sample SiratroredBW_FD_76838 | JGI IMG/M metagenome (GOLD analysis project Ga0099825, IMG submission 76838) | Root nodule microbial communities of legume samples collected from California, USA - Siratro red BW | ecosystem: Host-associated > Plants > Roots > Nodule | place: USA: California | collected...
GCAACACAGCGATAACAGCAAGAATTGTGGGGGTGTATTGTGATTGATAAACCTCTAACACATACTAAGTGTCTTGGTTCATATAGCTTGCTATACCAACTACACTGTGTGTTAAGTTAATCGTTGTTAAGTTAATCGATCTAAGACTGGTTCATATAGCTTGCTATACCGGCTCTGATGCATTACATCTTATGAGACCCAAGATTTATGTCTTTCTTTATTCTTTAAACATTTTGCAATATGTGGGGGATTGTTAGAGTTATTGCAAAATTAAAAAAAGAAAATATCTAATAACATATTGCTCCAAGCCCATTGGATTTGCAGAGAGATTTTCGGATGGTGTAGAACTTGAACGTGGTTGTTGGGCACTCTTTTCTTGAACGTTGTAGCAATTTCTAAGCAAGGAGGTATCTTTTTAAACGTTGGGAGCAGCTGAATTTGCAAACTGTTTCCTCTAATTTCGGTTCTCTCTCTTCACAATTGCAAACCACTCTCCCACTCCTCATTTCCCATCCTCTATAAATAGAGGATCCCCTTACTCCAAAAATCACACCAAATCAAGAGCTTCTCATCTTCTCTTCTTCCTATTTTCTCTTCTCTTTCTCTATTTCTTCTTTAGATATCTTAGGTATTTTTGCTCTAAAGAGCAAACTTGCTAGTTATGAGATCCTCAGTTTTTAACTGAGAAGTTCCTGTTCTATTCTGCGGGACTTGCACATTTATCGCGGATAAGTCCTTAAGAACAGTGATATTTTATCACGCTTCCAAAATTTTAGTTTGTTAATTTTTCAGCCGTCTTTTACAATAAATTGTCAATTAAAATAACTATATAGAAGTGTCGCAGTTAAACAGATTAAGTTAAAATCTTCAAGATTTTCAATCAAAAGTTATATTTTTAATAAAACAATTGATAAAGCAATAAAAGGACGAATTTTTTGTGTGACAAGTGTTAGAATCTCAGCATTTAAAAATAAAAATAATGATACATCATTTATATATTATAAATTGTCGTGACTTAAAATACAAATCCAACTTATATCTATCTACTAGGAGAAGTAATTATGAACAAGAGTCCATAAATAAAACAAAATCACCCTTGAGAATTGTATTCAATATGAAAAATATATTACATAAATACTTTAAACTTTTGTAACTCTACAACCATTGCTAATGATTTCTTTTCTTGTGTACTTTACTTTTTAGTTTAGAATAACATTTTGCATCCTTTGGATTATTATGCTTTACTTTTACATTTAACTATTTTTATTTTATTGAACTTAAATCTAGTTTACTCTTTTGTTCATTTATTTCAAATGATTTTATTGCTTTAGACCGTTCACGTTTTCTCTAATTACATTTCTGCAATCCTTTTATATTTGATTTTAACCTCTTTTACATTATTATAAATTTATTTGCATTATTTTACAAGTAGTGCTTTTCAATTAAATCACTTTAATTAATCTTGAAATTCTTCTATTTCTTTAAGTCGAAACTTGCTATTTGTCAAATTCTAAAACATTCTATCATAAAATAACAAAAATGGTTAGTTTTATTGACATATTTTTAATCCACATGCTGAATTTATGATGATGCTAAATATAAACTTTATAGCAATAAATTACTTATTTACATTGATTATATTCTTTTAAACCCATAAAATATCACAAGACAGTATAAATTAAAAATTATAAAATATTATTAATGTAAACAAAAAAATTACACTCAGTAATAAATTTACATAAATCACAGTACATGATTGGAATTGTAGATACATTCATATTTGATTCTTGGATCTTCCAACAGACACCTGTTCCAGTCCCACTGAAATGTTATTACAGATACGAAAGTAGTTGAGGAGTTGAGCTTCCCAACTGAACGGTTTTTAAATCTGTAACCAGACACACCCATCCCACGTTAAATCTTTTCCACATCCTTAAAATATTCCTCTTCGATCTCTGAATTTTGCATTCTTGTTTCTTCGTTTAGTCCTAGATCTCTCTTTCATGGCTGGTTTTTTCTCTCTTCTAAGGCGCCTCTATCTCTCCCTTTACAATTGGACCGTTTTGTTTGGATGGTACTCTCACTCACTCACCCCTTCTATCCATGTCATTATGATTCATTCATCTCTTGCCCTTTCTCACCCTTTCTATCTATGTCATTAATTGTTCAGGTGTCAAGTTCTGTATTTTGTTCTCAAGACGTTGAACGAATCGGGTCATGGGCATGTTTACGAAGCAGCGGAAAAGCCTCTGCTTTTTGCACAGACAGCTGCTGTGTTAGAGGTGCTTGTTCCAAATGGTTTTCATTTTTCTGAAATATGGAGATACCCTTTTGATTGTTTTCTAGGAACATGTTTAAGTTTCTTGTTGGAATTATCTCAAGCTTTTTTCTAACCTTTTATTTGGTGGGGTTTCTGTTGAATGGTGTGCTAGATTCTTCATGGTTTAGTAGGTGAGTAATCTGTTCTCAGTATGTGGGGTTATGCTTAATGAAAATGAAAATTGAAGTTAGAGTTGGTTTGCTTATGAAATTCTGTGTTGTTTTACCTTGTGAAGGACTGGTGAGATCTCCAATAACAGCGACATTGCCACAGATAAGTTCAAGGCTGTTCCTGACTTGGGGCATTTTGTGGAGTTTTCCTGAGGTGAAGAAAATTTTGAATTGTTTTATTTTTGTTGAACGCATTTAATTTGTTTATTCAGCATTCAGTCATATTCTTCTATTGAAAATTTGCCCTCATCTTTTATTGCCAGACTCGGTCTCATGTGCTTGTGACCTCCCTACTAATCAGCTGGTCCATCACAGAGGCAAGTGTTTATGATTGCTCTTTCATGTCATATTCAAATTATCTGTTTGGCTTTTTGTTTGATATTAGACTAGCCATGACAAACTTTTACAGGATGGTTATAAGTTATAGAGCACTCCCTGCATGAAGATGATATTACTTGCTTCAAATTATAAATGTTACCTCTGTTCTGATTGTAGTACCTTTACACTTTATGTGAATATTTTTCTACAGTTTTCTGGTTGTCATTTTCTTTAGACTTCCCGGTTCATATTCTGCTATCTTTCTCTAATTTGTTGTGTTTTTTCCTATTAATTTCACCATCATATTTATTACTATGTTCTTAATTCACTATAGCGTTTTCAGAGATGGCTGCTACATGTTGAATCCAAGATTGATAACTATGGTTAAGATATAGTGAGTGCATTAAGTGGATAGATATTGAATTGAGTATCCTGGTGTTTTCTTTTTTTCATTTGTGAATGCATACATAATTATATATGTTTCACTTCTGACTGAAATGGAGCTGTTGGTGTTCTCTCCTTATTGAACTTGGAGTAAAGTTTTACAAGCAAATGTTTTGCATTCAACATGAAATTTTGAGTATGTCTTGCATAAAAAAGGTTAATGTTTAGATTTGATGGTTAAAATTTTGAAGAACCTAATAGCATGAAATTTTAAGCATTGACTGGGGTGACAGCAATTTTTTTGGCTTAGTGCTTTATGCTCCTCAGTAATTGTATTCCTCATTTGTTTCCGGTATCCATATCCCTTTGTTTCTGTTGTGAAGTCATTGATTAAAAAGTAAGAGAAGTATTAATGAAGATAAATATTTATCTTCTTTGTTGTTGCAATTATAGATCATTCGGTATTCTTTCTTTGGATTCAAAGAGACTTTTGGATTTACTCCATCATGGCTTTTGTGGCTTAGGTACGAAGTTTGATTGCCAAGCCTTGTTCATGGAGTATAGTACTAGGCAAATCAATTTTTTCTCTTACATCAACTCCAAATTATTCCTTTGCAGATATAGCAGCTTCCTAGTTTTTTATCCAACAGGCATAAGCAGTGAAGTTGGTCTAATATACATCGCTTTACCATTCATTAAGGTAAATATTTGAATACCAAACGTCTACCATAGAATCATTAGATCTAAAGCTCCAGGCTGTGTATTGTCTTTGTTAGTCATCAATATTACTTATGTTATGATATAATACGGTGAAAATATTTGATAAGATGATTTCTGAGTAAGTTGGAGTTTGGAGTTAATGACTGTATTTTCAGGCTTCTGAGAAGTACTGCATAAGGATGCCAAACAAATGGAACTTTTCATTTGATTACTCTTATGCCACGATTGCTGTAATGGGAATCTACGTTCCAGGCATGAACAAAACATCTTTTCGCAGTTAATGATGAACTTAGGGTAATCTTTATTTCACTGACTGTAAAGTGATGGAGTTGGCATATTTCTATGCAGGTAGTCCCCACTTGTATACATACATGCTTGCACAGAGGAAGAAAGCTCTCTCCAAATCAAAGAGAGAGTAATTTGTGGTTTACATTGATTTTGGGTCAAACAATTACTTTCTTTTTAATGTATCATTAGAAGGCACAACATGGCAGAGATAGATAAACTGTTGTAATTGCTCTTTGGTGACATGGAGCAATGTAGCTTCCTATAGTTGACTATTTTAATCTTATGCTATAGATGTTGAACATGAAATAATAAATCATCCTTTACCTTCTAACCCTGTAGATACAACTCTCAGAGCATAGAGATTTATAAACACCAAAGATCTCACAATTTCATGAGATGATGATATTTGGAATATGGAATGCTAACCGCACTAGCACATTTAGAGTTCATTTAAATAAAGCCATTTTTCTGAACTTAAATAATTCAAGATGTAACACAGTTGTGCACTTTTAGGCTATCTTACTTCTAGAGTATTCTTTAAAATTTGGGTGATATTCTTTGAAAAATCCATGTGGACTAAAGTTAAAATCAAATTACAATATATATCGAAGTAGTTCTTATTTTAGAAGGTGATTTTTATTTTATCAGATTTTCTTGATAATAGACTCAATATCAAATTTTAGAATAAAAAGTTCTTATATTTTCAACCATTAACTTGCAGTCCGTTTAAGAAGCAACGTGTTATAATTCTTTTAATTTAAATAAGTTGTATCTGACTATTTAATAAGATCCAACAATCAATATTTATTCTTATTATGATTTGATATGTTTTATGTTTTTTTTTTTTTCATTCTCAGCTTTTCACCCAACAACAAGAAATCTCTAGTTGTATAAAATAATATGATGTCGTCATTTTGTGTGAATGTTTTTCTCCAAATTTCGGCCTTTTATGATTATAGGTCTTATTTGTTGTAATTTTATTTTAACTTTTATGTTTTGCTTTTTTAAATTATATTGGCTTTGATTTTAGTTTCATGTAAAATTGTTTTCTTACTGTAATTTATGTTCACATAGATCAAGAAAAAAATGGCTTAATAAAGTGGGAAGACACATTATACAAATAGTTCAACGTGGAGGAAATATCGTAGTACACGGGTTATGTGGAGATATATTCAAGTTACTTTCATAGTTGTCAAATAGAGTGCCGTTATTGTGTTTTTGGAAAAGTGTGTTATAAAGAGGAATTAGAAGATGATAATTTATTTTTATAAATAGTATAAAATATTTTATGACAATATATATTCATTGATTAATTAAATTTAAAATAAATTATAATTTTATAATTTTATGAGAATAATTTAATTATTTAAAATTAGATAATTTTAAATTTTATGAGAATAGTAAAATTTATTTATTTTAAATTTACGTTATTTTTTTCGAGCAAATATAGATTGAATTTCGTCTATTCAACTAAAATAAAAATATCATATATTCAGTTAAAATTGAGGTGTTGTTAGCTCGACCTTATTCTTTTAATTAATGTCAATAACAGTTTCTTTTATATTGTAGTTGATTATAGTCATTTTTATTATTGATATCATCATAGTTATTTCCTTAACAATATAAGTCAATGTTGTTTTTCAATTAATGGTAGTCAGGATTATTTTTGTCAACTTTATTAAATTTTTTAATCATGCCAAACATTATTTTTTTTTCTGTTATCATTTAACAAGATAATGTTTAGATGACATGAGTTGAAATTGTTTTTTCACTACACCAATTAAAGTTTTCTTTAGCCAACACAAGTCAAAGTTATTTCGAATTTAATATTACTTAGGATTTTCTTGACCAATGTTAACAAACTAATTTTTTATCAATACCAACAAGATTTTTTTTATTGATATTAATATGATTTTTTTTATTGTTAGATTATGTTTTTGTCAATGTAGACTATGATTATTTTTCAATCAACATTAATCAAGATTTTCTCACCCAATGTTAAGAGACTATCTTTCATCAAATATGAATTAGATTTTTCGATTGATATTTATTATGGTTTCTTTAATATATGTTTTATCAAAGATTATTTCGATCAACAACTTTAGTGTTATTCTTTTCTAAATTTAGGAGATTTTTTTTTTCTAATATTAATTGAAATTTTTTTCAAAAAGCCTTAACTAAGACAACTTTTTAGCAATGTCAACTTAAGAAATTTTTCAACCAATATCAAGAGAAAGGTTGACAAAAACAATTCCAACCAACAACACTGAAAAATAATATTAATTGATGTTAATTTAAACAATTGTAATCGACATCAATTACAAATGATCTCAAACAATGTAAATATAAAGAAATTTTGTTGAACTCAATTGTAAAAAGTTGGTCAACAAATAACATCATAGAATACTAAAGAAAAACATCATAAACTAATATTTTAAATTATTAAATGTTATTTCATATTTAAATATATTTTGTATTTAGTTGTAATAAGAATATTTTATTTAAGTAACAAAATTAAAATAAAAAATAATATTTTATTTAAATAAAAAATTAAAATTATAGTTTTCTTATTCAAATAAAATATATGAAAAATAAATAATTTAAAATGAAAACAATTTGAATTCAACATAGTTGAATGTTTGAGAAAGTAAAATTATTTATCCAAACATAAGATAATAATATGTTTTAATGAGAATTTTTAAAAGGATAATTCCTTTTTATGAAGAAGTTAAAAGGATATATGACATAACATGTTGTTTAGATAGAGAATTCGAAATAAACTGAAATTTTAAAAATTATAAAAGTAATTTTATTATTTAAAATGAAAAAATTTAAAATTTCACTTAAAAAGTAATAAATTAAAACTCTTTAAACTCTATCATATCTAATATTTACACATTCTCACTTCATATCCTCTATTCCACTCAATTGATGTTTCATTTGCTTAACTTTGATTGGAAATATCAAATCAGTTTAATTATCAACTTCATCGAGGTTAAACCATTATCAACTAGATATTTTCTACATTAATGTTGGTAGTAGTCTCGACACTATAATTTATTTTTTCAAATGTCAAATAAAAATAATTAGATGACATTAGCAATGATTCTTTTAGTCCACGCTAGTTGATAACTGGATGAGATTAGTAAAAAGTAATTTTGATCAATGTCAATCAAAATAATTATACTTAAATCAATTAAAAATAATATTAATTGGCATCGATTGGTAAAAACTTTTTTCAGAATCTTATAGAATGTGATTTTGACTAATGATGACTAAAAAATATCATTAGGTAATATTTTTTGAATTATTAAATATTATTTAATATTAAAAATACTTTTTTTATGTTTGATAATAATTGAAATATTTTATTAAAAATATAATACATTTATATTAAGTTATGTAAACAAAGTATTTAAAAATAAAATAATGTAAAATAAAAAATTATCAATGTATTTAAATAATTTGTAAATTAATGAAATTTTTATCTAAACACGTCTTAGATGCATTTTATGAGATAGTGTGGGAAAGTAGTTGGTAGTTGCCGTGCATTTATTTATTGGGTGCATTAATGTTTGATAACAACAGGCAAACACGGAGCCTTCAAATAAAACGATAATATGTAATTATGGTACCCACAGAGGTACCAAAAATATGTCTAATCTAGATTTTTTTTTCCCAACCTGTTAAGCCTACATTTAATTAAAATGAAAATAATATTATTTTATTTATATATTATATCAAGTTATTAAAATTAATTTTATTACTATTACTTAAATTTTAAAAATTGGTATTTTTTTTTATTTTACAGACTTAAACATTTTTAATTATATTTTTTCAATAGTCTATTAGTTTGAGATAAAGCGGAATCAAACCAAAAGTTATGCTTAATGTATATATTAAATGTGACCGCCAGAAATTTATTAGGTGGCCCATTTGGTCTGCGAACATGATACCTCTAGTTACCTTACAAGTTTGATACTTATATTGTGCAGGGAAAGAAAAGAAAGAAAGATAAGATAAGATAATATAAAATTATAAAATAAGTAATTCTATTAAGATAATCAATATTATGAGAACTGAATTATTTAAGAAATACAATGAATTAAAACGTTAAAATGTGATAAATTGAAAATGATTTAATATTATAAATTATATTTAATGCTTATTTCTTATAAATTTTCAAATGGTTCACCATAAACAATATTAATGGTACAATTTGCACTTAAATTATCATAAGTATGAAGTTGTTAGTTCCTCACTTTTTGAAAGTGCAATATACTATTCTCCATCTGTAAATAGAAACCTTCGTAAATAAATTTCTACATGAGATAGAGTCTTATTTTAAGATTTATTTATTGTTATATAAAAAGATACCGTTAAAGAAAATTGTCTTATTTTGAATTTCATAAATAATGTTTGATTACTTGAAACGAAATAATTATTAGACTAAAAACCACGTGACCAATTTTATTTCTAGTTAAAACTTAACCTTCAATAACATAAATTGTAATGAGTTTTTTTTTTTTTTTTACTTGTAGTATCGCCTAGTTACAGAATTTGATTAATAAATATTAGATAACAACATTACAAGGTTCCTTCCTTCAAATGTAATGTTAATTAATCTTGAATAGTTGATTAAATGAAACATTTCAATATTAAAAACTATCAAGCTTTGAATAATCTTTCCTATGCATAGAGACTTTGAATTTAAATATGTTTTTTCTTCATGATTTATCCATGTCATAATATGTTTATTTACTTATAAAACAATTTAAAAATAGGAGTTAAAATAATTCTTTTACTAAAATAAAAAATATTTCTCAAGTTGACAAATAAAATTAACCAAATCATAAAAAATAAAAAATAAGTTCAAAATTTAGAATGAGAATATATATAGTTATTTATAATTTTGTTTTACTTTTTTTATCTTTTGCAAGAACATTTTTCAACTTTTAAAAATCATTTATTTACTAACTTTTTTTTATTGTAAATCGTAATAAGAGGACTTGTTATTAAATCTTATGTTCTTATTAAGTTACAAAATATTATAATATAAAGAATTTCTGGCACGTAAAGTTGTTGACAATATATTCTAATAAGTTGTTAACGATGTGTTCTAACCAATGTTTTATAAGTGCATAAAAAGAAAAAACATATCACCTTTTTTTCAACAATTACTTTCATTATCTTGTTATAAGTAAACTTTTGATCATTTGTGATGAAACAAATATATTTTGATTCAACAATTGTGATAAATATGTGCGATCAAAAGTTAACTCTTCTAGAATTAGCCTTGAGTAAAATTTTTGGGAAGAATGACATTGGTAGATAATCCTTCAAACTCTTACTATTATATTAAAGGATTTTAACTATTTCTACTAGAGAAAGGTCTTTGATATCTCTATCGAGTAACATTAATTATGTTGAATCAAAAAGTTAAAATAAGATCTAAAACATTAATCCACAATAGTAAAAAATCACAAAAAAATTTAATTGAAAGACAACCTTGATATTTCATAACTCTTATTTGCATTGTAAATAATATCACTAGATAAATTTTTCCTGCAATTTTCCCACACAAATTTAGGCATCAACATATCGTTTGTTATCAAAAGAAAAAAAAATAACCTCTAAATGTAATGATGAGAAGCCCAATTGTTCATCTCATAGATTACACCAACAAATTATCTATCATCCTACAACAAACCAAGTGCATGCATTCTTTAAGCTTGGATACATTACTCTATTCATTGTCCTACTATTTTAAAAATTTTGGCAACCCTTTTGAATGTTTAGTATAAGTTGTAAGTAATAATCTTCACCATTGCCAACACGAACATGAGATACTCTACCAACAAGAAAACTCTACTTTTGAGATTGTCAGTAACCCTCTTTTGCATTTCACATAAACTTGGAGCTCGTAAAAATATTTTGGAGATTGAGATGAATATATGACATGATTTGAAGTGTCTATCTCAGGAGACCTACCTTAGAAAATCATTAACAAGTTCGGGATGATAAACTTGAAACATGTGTTCATACCTCTTGTGTCACAATACAAGTTGAGTAACGAATAGTTTTCTAAGAATGTGGATGAATTGAGTTATATGGATGATATTTCATATACAAACATTGTTAGTTTTGTAATGTATGCAATGGTTTTAACTCACCCTGGCATAACCTATGTTTTGACTATTTTTAATAGGTTCTTGTTAAATCTTGGGCAAACTCATTAGGAACCTCTTGAGTGGATCCTTCAATATTTGAAGGGGTCACTTAAAAGAGCTTAAGTTTTTGGTAGAGTTAGACTATAAGCCAAAGATGCTCTAAACAAAGACTTGAACTGCGTTGGATATTTGGGCATCAGAAAATCTCTCATGGCTATGTGTTTATTGCATACGATAATGGAGATAAACTAAAATGTCAATCTACAAAAGGTAATGGAGTTGTCAACCATTGAAGTATAGTATATTTTCATGATTGCTATAATGAAGGAAGCCTTGTGGCTACGAGATATAGTCATAGAGTTGAAGGTGCAAGACCAAGTTGTCATCATCTATAACAACAATGTTATCCAATTATCTAAAAAGCAAGTATAACATTAAAGAATAAAGCACATTGACATTAAAATACATTTTTACAAAAGAGGAGATTGTTTGAGGATCTATGAAGGTGAAGAAAGTGTCAAAATATCATAATCCCTCTTATATGATTAATAGGTTTTGTCATGCATCAAATTTTTTATTGGTTGTATTTGATTCAGTCGATTGGTGATTAAGCATGTAATAGATTTTGTAGTAAGCTGAGCCTTGCTTAGTACATTTGTGTTAAACTAAGAAGATATGTGTTTTTCAACATACAGTCGATAATCTTAGTAGAATGCTTAGTCTCTTAGTTATTATTGAGACTAGTGTCATATAGAGAAGTTTCCTATGTAGTGATTCAACTCAATAACAAGAAGTATTGTTCACATGTCTTTTCCGAAAGTTTAAGTGTGTTTCACAAAATTTAGTTATAGTAGATATGACGTTATATATAGGAACATGTAATGAAAATTAATATTAACTAAAATTTGTAGGTTCAATTGTAAAAATATTAAACTATGACAGGTGAGCGAGAGTTTATTGAGAAAGAAACTTCGTATTTATATCTAAGTATAGGGAATTTTGTTGCGAACATAAATTTGAAGTTCATTAACACTTCAATTGAATTATGTTATTTTTTTACGTGATTCATTTTTGTTCTTCCTTCATTTATCTTCTACCATTTATATTTGTGGTCTAATCTTTGTTATCAGATTATCATTTATGTTGGTAGATGTTTTTGTAGTGAACTTGTTCAGGCTACTCCACAACAATATCTAATGTAATTAACCTCCATTATTCTAACAACTGATTATTATGTAGTATTCTAGAAGATAACAAGAAGTGTTTACAATAATTTTCTATATACTCTTCAGTTAAAACAAACAGGAAAAGGTTTATTTATATGGAAATTTAATTCTTCATTATCTTTTCCTCCAAAATCATTCATCCAAACATGAGTAAAGGAACCTTGCAAGAAAACATTAACAACAAATGAAACCAACAAGAATGAAGATTAACAAACCTCTTGATCTTAACAAAGTTGTGATAACTCCTTACACAAATTGTACAACTTTTGGTTCAATGCACAAGAATTAGAAGTCTCCAAAGTCAACCTTCAATATTGAATGGTTTTGGAAGTTAATTAAAAATGATAAGAAGAAGAAAAATGTTCAAGTTACAAAGGGGAATAATAGACAAATTTACACAAAATGCATTGTGATGTCTCACCAAAATGCATTTGATAACAAACACAAACTAGTAAAGATTCAGAGAAAGAGAGTATACATGTTGGTCACCACTATGCACGTTCTAGTTGTTATTGTGCTCCATTATATTTTTCCATTTTTGTGCTTGTTTTGGTCATTGTTGTGACGTGATTCATGCATGTTGTCATGATGAAGACTCGTGAAATGAAGAAAATAAGGCTTGTATTTTAGGGATTTGTTTGCACACAATAGTATAACCATTAGATGATGCAATACAAACACATATATAATGCCTTTTTTTTGTTGTGGGTTATGCAGGCTAACCCACCCTACCTTGCCTCGTCCTTGGCCTAGCCAAGCGACAAGTTATGCAGATGAGCTTAAGTGGACCAACGGGTTAAAATGTTCAACCCATGTCATGCTTTTTCTAGTGGGCTTATGAGTTGGCCTGTATTGTCATCCTTAAAAATTTTTATCCTATCATATGAGGTAGGTTGTATTTGTAAGGTCTGCTATTTTAAATGGATAAAAAATAAAAATAAAAACATGAATAGATTATATAGTTTTATTCTTTATTTTATTATAAATTTAATTTTCCTAATTTCTTTTATATTTGAACTCTCTCTAAGATATAAGAATAGTTGGGATAATATTGTATTGGCAAATTATAACCTTGAAAAGGTAGTAAGACAAATATCAAAATAAATTGATTAAATTTTTAATCCAGGTAAGTAGTTCATTCCTTATGAAAGATTTCATTTCCTTTCCTTCATCTCTTAATCTTTGTTAAGGGGAGATGACAACAATATAGGGTGTGTGACTTGGACCAACTAAAGTTTAGTTGAATAAATCTTTATATGTGTGAAGAATGTGATTGTTGAAATAATATGCATGTGGAAATTTGTTTGTGTACCTTTTCACATAAGTGTTGAAATAGTATAAAGTGGTTAGGATATCGTTAGATAGTACGAGGATCATTATAAGTATATTTGGTATTTTGAGATACTTTAAACATAGTAAATGTGATAAAATTAGTACATATTATTGTTTGTACTCTGAGCTTATTTGTTCAAGTGACGCCTAATTGGTAAGTCATAACTATATGCATTTATATCGTTCAAGTGTTAATATGGGACACTCAAGTGATATAGGTTGTGGCTTAAGCAATAACTTGAGACTTGATCTAGAGAGGGTCAAAAATATTCTCTTTCCTTTAAAGTGAATACGGATCAATGCTCAAGCGATAATATGCTCGCTTAGACATTGATGAAAAAACGAAATTAGAGATTTTAGAACTTGTTGGGTGATATAACATGTAGTATCACTCAACTGATGGTAGTGTATATGTTGAATGAACATTTGAGCAAGATAAAGATGAAACCATTATTATCGTTAGAGTTATTACTTAAGCGGTGTGATGCCGCTCAAGTGAGGAAACCTTCCTTAGTTTCAAAAGGCAAGGTCATTCAAGCAATGTCTATCCAATGGTGATGATGAACATATGACGTTATATATTTATATATGTGGTTGATGTGTTTAGATGCATGTATGATATGTTTACTAATGATGATGAAATGCATGCATTAGCGTGGTATACATTATGTTATGAATTATATAAAATATTTGTATGATATGTTATCCTTCACGAATGTGACCCAGTAGTATTGTCCTTTTTAAGTGTATGATGGAGATACATGGAATGACATTATGATTCAATGGTTATAACTGTAATGTTAAACAAGAAACTCATTTTTTTTAAAAGAGATATATTATACTTCACTAATAAGAAATTAAATGAGGTTTTTTAATCAAAACTTTTTATAACATATGTAAGTAACCATCTCCACATAAGAAATTGGGATTGGATTTTCAATGATGATGTTTTTGATAAATAAAGTGTTAATCTATATTGAAACATATTTAATACAACTATTTCAACAAACCTGTTTATTGAGATATGACAAAAAGTTCCTATAGTTTAATATAAAACTGATTTAATTATAATTTTGTAGGTATGTTTTTTGTGTTTAATATATGTATGTGTTGTTTTATAAGTGTATCATGTAATCTAAATCTAAATGATTATAAAACAATTAGCTCATCTATATTTATGAGAACTGTGGTAATTTTATATCTAACACTATATCTAATATGAGATAACATAAATTACATATTAGATAAGAGTAGAAATTGTTGTGACTTCCTAAAGTTGTGATATGATATAATATATGAAAATATATCTACTTAGTTTTAATTTTTGATGGTTTTTAATAACATATAATGTGAGATAATAATAAATGTATATAGTTTAAATATATATATTAATTTAATTAGACATTAAATAGTATATTTTGCGTTGTTAAAAACTAAAGGTTCATTAATTCTTCTAACGAAGCATTGCTTTATTTTATTCACATTTGTAATACATTTAATGAAACATTAATTTCTTTATTCAAACCCACAGTGAATAATCTCACACTATAACTGACAAAAACATCATAAATTTTTTGCTTACAAGTCAACGATATAGATAAAATTAAAATATCATAACCTTTCAACATAAATTAGCAATAAGTGGTTTTCAAGAATATACATTTTTTATGGAAAAATTTGTGGGACCTTAAATAAAAGATGTCCTTTGGTGAAGATTTAAGACTGTATTTGGATATTTTAAATGAGAAATAGAGTATTTTAGAAAAGTAGAAAAACATAGGCAGAAACTTTAGGAAGCAGAATTTGACGTGAAGGCGAAGCCAAGTAGGAGCAGCAACCCTTCACGTGCTTTGCCTTATCCTATAAAAAAAACCAGACTCTTAAGACAGAGAGCATTAAGTAAGTGAGAGCGAAGGTTAAACAAACAAGAAGCACAAAATATTATGTGAGCGAGAAAAGCCCAACAACATAGTGTCTCACTCTCGCACACTCAAAACGACGCCGTCCACACTCTCCAACCAAAACCACCTTCTCCCTCCATTCATTATCACACCCCAAAACCAAACCAAAAAGCCATAAATCATATATCATAAATAACCATAAAGCTCATCCTATTTATTATTTATTTATATTTATATGTTTCTATTTTCTTTCGAATCCTCCTTTCATTTCAAATTCGAAGCTACCAAATCTCAAAATGGCGGACCAGAGGAACCGTTGGAGCTGGGACGTCGCCGGCTTCGACCCGTGGAAGTCCTCTCCGCCGTCGCAATCCTCGCCGCCTCCGGTGGAGCACTCTGATCGGAAACCTACTGCGCCGTTGGTGCGCCGCTACTCCATTTCTGCTACGTCGGTTCTTCCACAACCCAGGCAGTCCGTCGCCTTGAAGCTTCAACGGTTGAAGGACAAAGTCAAGGTAATGCGTTTTCGTCTCCACTTGTGAATGTGCTGTTGCTTCTTCTTCTTCTTTGCAACGGCGACGTTTTGGCCCTCTTCTTTTTTATTCTTGATTCGGAGAGTGTTCCGATGGTTTTAGTTTCTGCTTCGTTGCTAGTGCTCGCAACGGCGACGTTTTAGCTCGTGTTTCCGCTGTTACGTGCTGCGTTGTGGTTTGTACAAGTAGTTTCAGCTTGTGAAGAAAGGGAAGGTGCAATGCGAGCGGAGTTTGAAGGCTATGTAGAATCTCTACGTACTACGCTGGAGTGGCATGAGAAGCTCTATGGGGTTTGTTTCAGGGTTGTGTGTTGAAGGATGTTTTCATCTAACATGAGCGCGTTGATTTTTTTGAATGAATGACTGAATGTGTTCTCCATTGTCCCTTTGTGAACTTCGATTAATTATTGGAGGCTATTGCAGCTTATATTGTTGTAGTACTTGGTGATTCCGTGATGACGACGACAAACGGGGTGCTCTTGCGGTGTGAATATTTTGAATTCAGGCTTAGGGTGTTTTAGAAGAGGCTGTTTAGAATAATATGATACGAGCAAGAAGAATTCGGCGTAGGAATCAAACCATGGTTGCTAAAATTGTGATGGTGCTTGTTTATAATTAATTCTAGCTGGAAAAAGAAGAGTTCCGATTGTGCCCGTTTTGAAAAATCGTGGAGTGGACTATTTTTGTTTGTTTTCCATGTATGCTATTCGACAAGTATAAGCTAAATGGTTAGTTTCATATGTTATCAAATGGTTATACTATTCTAGTATATGGAGTTGCGCACTGAAAATCATTCTCAGTAATGGAATGTGCTGATAAGGGATTTTTGGGTAGTTTGGTTTTAGGTTCAAACCTCCTTTCAGCCCTTTATCAGGAAAAAATAAGAGGTATAGAAGATGTAATGCTTTTTATACTATTTAAACTTTTAAAGTACTAGCTAATTTTTACTGGTCAGTCTTCTATCTGGTTGTGCTGTTGTTTTTCATGTGACATCCTTGCCAATTCTTTCGGATCATGCGATTTTGGGTTTAGTCATGTGTTAACAATCACATCAGGTATTTTGCACAGCTTGCTAGAGAAGACTATATGCAATTAAGACAAGAGGCAAATGAACTTCAAGAATATTCAAATGCAAAACTTGATCGAGTTACAAGATATCTAGGCGTTCTTGCAGAGAAAACCCGCAAGCTAGGTAAGAAATTAATTTATCCTGACTCTTGGCTCATGCTTAAATGAACCGAAGGTTTTGGAATATTGACATTTCTCCTGTAAATTCTTTTGCTTGAATGAAATACTTAATTTCAGGACTACATGAGATTCATTCTTTAAACCCGTGTAGGAAAATGAGAGTCTTGGTTTTTCACACAGTTACAAGGTCTGAACTATGCTACCATCATAGATAATAGATTTGGCATTTTTAGCATTTAGTTTATTGAAATAGATGAAATTAAGCAAGATTTTATCTTTTGTTTCTAGTACCCAAGAATTTTGGGGGAAGGGAGGTTTCTCTGTTTAAAACTTTGGTACATTTTTTTTTTCTTCTTTTGTGTGTGAAATTGTACTGTTGGTGTTCTGTCACTAAATTTTGAAAATTTCTACTTTGAATTTCAGATCAAGTTGCCCTTGAAACTGAAGCAAGAATAGCTCCACTGATCAATGAGAAAAGAAGATTATTCAATGAATTATTAACATCTAAAGGTAGTTTATGCGTAAATTTTCCTTCGGTGTTGGGCACTTTCTTTACATACCCTCTTTTTTGGTCTTCTGCACTCTATTTAGTAACCGGAAGTGAAGCTGGTTAAGTACACAATGTTCCTCTTATCTAAGCATACTCATATATAAACTTTTCTGAGCTGAAAAATGCAGCAATTAATATTATTTGCAGGAAACATACGAGTATTTTGCCGAGCAAGGCCATTATTTGAAGATGAAGGTCCTTCAGTTGTTGAATTTCCAGATGACTATACCATTAGTGTAAATACTGGTCATGAATCCTCATCTAATGCCAAGAAAGACTTTGAATTTGACCGAGTGTATGGACCTCATGTGGGTCAAGGTAAAATGATTTTATCCTTTCTTACCATCTTTTTTGAGTTTAAACATGGTCTTTGATATGTACTTTTTAGATCACTTATCAACTTTGATTTTCTGTTTGCAGCTGAGTTATTCAGTGATGTTCAACCACTGGTACAATCAGCTTTGGATGGATATAATGTTTCCATATTTGCATATGGACAGACCCATTCTGGAAAGACACACACTATGGTTGCTTTCTTTCTTTTGCTGTTTGTGTGTTTGCATTCGCAAATCAATTACTCTCAAATAAATTACAATACAATAAAAGGAGTCTCAAATTCAATGTTGTCTAATATTGAAGATGAAATGGCTGTCCTATGGTTGCATTACTTTCACATGTTCTTTTTTGTCTTGAGTCAATGATGATTAGCCTAATCAATTGCTTCTTTGATGTTTATTTCTTACTCTCAGGAAGGATCAAGCTATGATCGGGGTTTATATGCTCGTTGTTTTGAGGAGTTGTTTGATTTATCCAATTTAGATACAACTTCTACTTCTCAATATAAATTCTGTGTTACAGTTTGTGAGCTATATAATGAACAGGTCTCTTTCTGTTTTCATTTATTGCATACGCCCTTCTGTTGTGTTTCTGGGGTACTTCCTGATTTTTTGTTAGGATCAGTAATTTTTTTATATTCTTTTATGTGTTTTCAGACAAGGGATCTACTTTTGGAGGCAGGGAAAAACACTCCTAAACTCAGCTTGGGATCACCTGAATGTTTTGTGGAACTGGTGCAGGAAAAAGTTGACAATCCTGTTGAGTTTTCTGCAGTTTTAAAAACTGCATCGCAGACTCGGGAAAATGATTTAGCAAAGAATAATGTTTCTCATTTGTACGGTCTAAATTCTCTGCCTACATTATATTGTGTTGAAAGTGGTTTCATTTTTATCATTTTGAGTTGCATGATATGCTTTTTTGATAGCATACTTTTCTCAATATAACTGTTGAGATCAATGCAAATGGAAGATTGTTTTGTGGATATAATCTACCATGATAGACATGTGTTTGCATGTAGTGTATGCCACTTTAAGTGGCATGATAGACTTCTTTAGATAGCATACATATACTAATTTAGCTGTTGAGATCAAATGCATAAATTGAATATTGCTCCTTGAGATGTGTGTGTGTATATAGGAAACATTGGTGCATTGATGTGATTCAAAGTTCATTGTTGAAGGAAGTAGAGAGTTTCTCTCTAAGGGTTTCTTATCTTGAGAGTTAGGTCTCAAGTAATGAATCACCATTCTTGCTTATCTCATAAAGTTTGAATGGTGTAAGGTTCTTCCTAATTTGTAGTATTTTTTTTTGAATTATAATCTTGAATCCTCTTCCTTTTTCATGGATTCCACAAAATCAAGATCACAACTCATCTAAGAATCCTTCCAAGATTTTATCCATGATCCAACCAGGAGTTCTTCCTTGAAGCTTGATTGTAAAGATTCACGCATCCAAGCAAGCCTAGCTTGGGTTTCCATCAAATCTTGACCATCTGTGTATGGTTGTGTGATCAGGATTTAATCCTCTCACCCTCTCACTACAAATGTCCCATAAAATACACACACACACATGTGTGTGTTTGTGTATAGGTTTGAGAAGACATTGCTTTTCAATTTGATGTTTTTACAAATAATTATAGAAGTGCCTCCCTTTTTTTCTTTGTTTTCTGTTTTCGAATATTTGTACTAGAAACAATGTAAATAACATTTTCTATTAAATGTATCATTGTGATATTGTATTATCAAAAAGAAGATTGTCAAAGGTTCTTTTTTTGTGGTTGTTACTATTTTGATATTTCTGTGCATTTGTTGCCATATTTTCTGACTATTGCAGACTAATTCACATCTGGATTTCATGCTTTTTTGTGTCAGGATTGTCACGGTACACATATTTTATAACAATTTGATCACTGGTGAAAACTCATATAGTAAACTCTATCTGGTTGATTTAGCTGGAAGTGAAGGTTTAATAACAGAAGATGATAGTGGGGACCGTGTTACAGATTTACTGCATGTTATGAAGTCTCTTTCAGCGTATGTAAATTCAATGCTTTATTTTTCTCCATTAGTAAATTTATCAATATTTGGTTATTAGTTGGCTAGGTTTTTGTCCATCCATGTCTTTAGGTGGCAATACACATAAAGTATTTTCTGTTGTCCTAGATATGTTAATTTATCAGTTTTCATTACTTGTTGCAAATGTTACCAAGTAAGCTAACCAGTTTTAGTTCTGCTTCTGCTTAGGGAACAAATATTTTGATAATTAATCTCCTAATAGTATACGTGGGTTTGCATTTCATGTATGGTGTTACTATACTTACATTTATGGGCTATACATTATATGTTACTTTTACTTATTTCCTTAAGTCCCCTATCAATGATAAAATGGATTTTAAAGCTCCAATATAGCATATTCGCGATGAAGTTTAAATGTGGGTTTATGTATGATTAAACTTGTTCTGCAAGGAAGATAGAGGAACAACAATAGTACTTGAACCTGGTCCTGATTTGTGTACTGTATTGAACCATGCTTAGATAACACTTCTTTGTATCTACAAAAATGAAATGTAATTTGATTCTTCGTAACTCCTAATATTTGTTGGCTATTTTCTTGTTTTATATGTAGATTTTATTTTTGGGCAAGTTTAGTTGAAAGAATGTGGTGCGGTGAAAAATTTAAATTTCTGATTTGTTGCATTTTTTAAATGAATATGCAGGTTGGGAGATGTCATGTCTTCTTTAACATCAAAGAAGGATATAATACCTTATGAAAATTCGGTGCTAACAAAACTGCTTGCAGATTCACTTGGTATTGTTTTTTTTCTTCCCTCTTATTATCTTTGAAGGTTGATCTTGTTATGCTGGCATCTATATGGTTTTAGAGTTGTTACATCTGATGTAACATTGATGTACTATTAACAGCGTTGTCTCTGCTTATTAAAATGCCAATGAACTTTTACAACTTGGGTGTGGTTTTTTCATTGTTAGAAGTCTGTGGTCATATATCACATGCCACAGAATTTTTGGTTTATGTGTATTATTGTTTAGGAGGCATCAACTATTGTAATTCTAGAGAATAGTCTCCAGTAAGTGTTTCTAGAGTCTTTATATCTGGATGACATGCTCAACCTTTGAACTACATTCTAAAAGAATAAAAAGCTTTTCACTCTCTAATTCTCTCCAAAGAGGCTGTGTTCTGTCTCTCTCTCAATCTCTCCCTCTAACTTTAACATGGAATCGAAGTGATATGAGCTGCCATAACCTTGTCACAATAGTCACATCACATATGCTGCTGTCTGGGTAATCATGAAGCTGTTGTCTGATGTTATCTTCATTTGATATTCTGATAGTCTTGTTGCTTATTCAGAAGTATATTGCTGCATATGCATCTTTTGTTGCTATAACTGTTTTCTTTTATTTCTATTATTAAATGCTTATTCAAATTAGTCCTTGTATCAGTGCTTAAAAGGACCCTTGTCTTAGTCTTTGGATTAATTTGGTTCTTCTACAGAAATTTTGGACATACCCTTTCTTTAATTGCCCATCTTTGAAAGAAAGAAATCTTATTTCTCTTCCTCAAATAAAACATTTTATTTAAGATAGAAGGAAATAGTACATTAGCCAATAAAAGATGTCCTCCTTCAATTTCACAAAGAGAGCAGATTCAAAAGCTAATTTTAAGGTGATAATGACCACGGAGCTTCTTTCAACTTATTATAAAATTTTAGGTCCTTGCCATTGGGAATAACAGTGGCTTCTCCGTGAAGTTTCCTAGAAAATAATATTGTCCCTGTATTCATTGCCTATTTTTCTTTTGTTAGAGGGTTGGGTGGCTTTGCTACATTGGTGTCTTTTATTCCACCAAAGGACACCTTATCCATCATAGACAATGCATTGGTAAATGAAGCAACATTTACAAATTACCTGCATTTTCTGTATAAGAAAGGATTTACCTTCATTTCTAAGTGTGGCCATTATTTTCTTTTCACTCTTTTTTTTCTGTAAATTGATTCCCCATGTAATTATATACTTTTTTAATGATTCATCCTGATTTGGATCAGTTCTTTCTGATCAATTTCGGGCGTGTGATCTAATTTTTGCAGTTAGTGCTATTTAATATGTGCAGGTGGGAGTTCAAAAACTCTGATGATTGTGAATGTGTGTCCAAGTGTTTCAAATTTATCTGAGACATTGTCGTCTCTCAATTTCTCTGCCAGAGCTCGAAATTCTGTATTAAGCCTGGGAAACCGAGACACAATTAAAAAGTGGAGAGATGTTGTAAGTTCCCATTCTCATTTCTCCTTTTGATCATTTTACTCATCAGTGATAATTTTTGTTAGAAGATTTTTAAACTCATTACTTCATATTACATCTGATAAGATTGTACGTGGATTGAATGATGTCAAGTGCAAACTAGGGAGTTAATGGTTGCAAATTTTCTATTTATACAATGTATTGTATTTTCCAAATGTTTTTTTAGGCAAATGATGCACGAAAGGAGCTCTATGAGAAAGAAAAAGAAATCAATGATCTAAAGCAAGAGGGTTGGGAGCTCAAGCAGGCGCTTAAAGATGCAAATGATCAGTGTGTTTTACTCTTCAATGAAGTGCAGAAGGCATGGAAAGTTTCTTCTGCATTGCAGACTGATTTAAAGGTTTGGTATTGAATTAGGTTGTCATAGTTTTCCAGTTCTTTATGCAGTGACTGGTTATTTGGTGACTTGTAAAATGTTTTGAAAATGTGGCATGCTTGGGTTATGTCAATCCATTGAACAATTCTACGTTATTTGTGCTACAACATGTTAAAAGAGCATTTATACATTTAAAGTTTTAAATCAGTCTTTTGACTGCATACTCAGTCAAGTATAATATCAAATCCAACATTGTGCATCTTCTGATGTCATCTTGATTTAGGTTTGCTGAGGTGGGTGTTCTGTTTAATGTTTTAAACATTTCATGTTATGTTCTGATCCATGAAATTATAATAACTGTTTGACAGTTTGGATCTTCTTATCCGAACTTATATTTTACACATATTTGACATTATATTATTTTGCTTTTTCTAATTTTATGAGTTGTTCATTAACAACATATTACTTTGTTTAGTTAACACGACTCAATATTTTGGGCTGCAAAATATCCCCTAATTCCTGAGAACATCTATCCTTTATTATCAACACTAAGTTGATATGTTTTAATATAAAGGCATGTGCCTTGCCTGTGACCTGCATTATTGTTTTTATGTGTTGTAGTCGGAGCATCTTTTGCTGTCAGATAAACACAATATAGAGAAAGAACAAAATACTCAGCTTAGAAATCAAGTTGCTCAACTTCTACGGTTAGAGCAAGATCAAAAATTGCAGATACAAGAGCAAGATTCAACCATCCAAAGTTTGCAGGTTGCTCCTATGTTATACTAGCTTGCATTACTTATTTATGTGAACTTCTTGAATGGTATACAAGTCCAATTTCTAACTACTTTAACAACTACAGTTTCTCGATAAAAGGTTAGAATGGTCTAACATAACTTTTCTAGTGAATGAATGTTTATCAGTTTTGATCGCCAGGATGCTTTATGTTACTTGAATATATAAATTATAATTGAGCTTTAAATTCTTTGCAATTGCTTCTTATACCTAAATTCTTATTACCTTTTTTTTTATTTTTTATTCCACTCTCCCTGTTGAGTTTTGGACTTTATACATCTGGTTCAATGATTTGCTTGTGCAGTTCTTTCTTTTACATGCTACCAACTGCTATTTATATTATCAAATTTATGTGTGTACAGGTGACATTTCCAACACAAAGCTATAGCAACGGTACTTTGTCATCATTGAGTAGTTTGAACCGATGTTTTTAAACCAAATCAGTCATTGAATCGGTGAAAACACTGATTCAAGGTTTCATGGTTCAAATGTGTTTGAAATAGTATGAATAAAATAATAACTAAATAATATTAATTTGTAATAATTATATAACAATAAAAATTAAAATAAAGCACCATTTTATAGGTTCTTAACACTTAAAGAAAACATGAAAAGAGACCAAACCAAATATAACTTAATACTTTATGTTTTTACAAAACAAAATAATGTCCATTAACAATACAAGTTTATATGTAGAATAAAAAAGAAAATGGAAAATTGATATAATATAAAATATAATAAATCAAGTTATACAAATGTTAAATTAATATAAGCAACTAAATTATGCTTTAGTAAGATAAAAAATTAATAATAATTGGTAAATTAATTTATTGGTGCGTTCTATACTTAATTAATTGTGTTTCTATTTACCTTAAAGATGTTTTATATTGTTATTATTTTTTAAATTACTGGCTTCAAACTGGTTTGACCAGTTCTGGATAGAGCTGAGTTTCTGCGTAGCTGAACTTGTAACTGGATTAGTCGATCTGGCCAGTCCGGTTTTAAAATGACCGGTTTGAGCAGTATCAATTTCACCCTTTCCTGAATTCTTTCATTAAAATACAAATAATGAAGTTAATCCTTATTTAGGTGTAATGATGTGTTATTTTCATGTTTGCCAGATAATTCACGTGTTCCATTTTTTTTCTATCTGATGCAGGCTAAAATTAGGACCCTCGAAACTCAACTCAGTGAAACTGTTAAAGCTCAACCTAGGTCAATACCTGTATCAGAGCCAGAGTCTGCTGATCTATCCAATTCAAAACTAACTGGAGATGTCATAGACTCTTCTGCAGTAACCAGAAAACTAGAAGAGGAACTCAAGAAACGTGATGCACTGATTGAGGTCTGTTATGGTTGGCAATTATGTCTGATTGTCAGTCTTTTATTTGGTTTTTCCTATTATTATATGGTTATTGCTTTCAACTTAAACCAAAATTTTCATAAGAAATATTACTGGCCATAGCACTCTGTACATCTTATTGATGCCAATGGTATACGTAGGAGTACATGCTATGGTTGAACCATCATGTTTGAAAGCACTAATTAAGTCTAAAACTGAAATAGTGATATAGTTAATATGGTGGCATATTTAATATATCTGATGAAAAGGCAAAAAAAGATAAAAACTAAAGCTGCGGCCCATAAAACAGCTAAAAATTTTGTTTTGCATTTTCTGACCTTCTAGTTTGTAGAAGATATAATCCGTTTAAAAAGATCTGGATATTTATTTTGTTTAATTCTTCAGCTGTATTGAAGTTTGATATGCCTAATATAGTTGTATATTGGTCTGGTGAGAGGCTAAATTTGATATTTGATGGTTTGCAGAGGTTGCATGAAGAAAATGAGAAATTGTTTGATAGATTAACTCAGAAAGCATCTATGGCTGGCTCACCTAAGGTAGGAAAGTTTCACAACCACTAGATTAACTGTATACGATCACTATCTGTGTTGTATTAAAAGGAGGTATTGTTATTGACTTTTTAAAATTTGACACTAACTATTTTAATGTTTGTATATCAAATTATGGGAATTTATTTGAATAAATTACACTGTATAATATGGCCCTCTTTCTTCTGATTAATGGTTGTCTCAGAGAACTAAGTGCTTTCTATCTTGCACATATTTAATGTTTGATTGTGAAGAACTTTTAATTCAAAAACTGGCTTGTATTCTGTGGGCTGCAACCATAGATGTCTTTTTTCCTACCATTGTTTGATTTATTTTGATAAATCAGGATTTCAGCAATACATGGTAATGTATATACACATACGTGTCCCAAATAGCATCCAACGAGTAATGAACAGTTATTTTATATCAATGGTCATGCTTTTTTTGCTTTGTGTGGATACTTCTGGCTCCCTAAAATTCGTGCCTTATTTTCAGTTGTCAAGTCCATTAGCTCGTGGTTCAGCTAATGTTCAGCCTCGGGAGACAGGAAGGTACAATTATTCTATTCCTTGTAAGTTTTGTTTTATTTTCTATCATATGATTATAGACCATATTCTGGTTGGCTTGATACAGAAATGGCACTGGCAACAATACAAGTTCTCGTGCTGCGGATGTTCTTCCTTCACCTTTGGCCACTGATAAAAATGATGGCACAGTTGCTCTAGTTAAAACTGGCTCTGAAATAGTTAAGAGTACCCCTGCAGGTGAATATCTTACTGCTGCTTTGAATGACTTTGATCCAGACCAATATGAAGGGCATGCTGCCATTTCTGATGGTGCAAACAAGCTTTTGATGCTGGTATGCATGAATGATCTATTTATGATTCAGTTTTCTGAAAACAGATTTATTGTAACATGTGCAGATGTTTATGTTATTTTCAGTCATGTTAAGCCGAGTCTTTCTGGGAAGAATGTCCAAATCCTGATATTACATGTGATTTTGAACATTTTGATATGCATATAAGGTAGGTAATGTGGTACTTCCCAATATTTATAAAGCCTTGTGCTCTCCAACTACAATGGCTGGCTCTTGTGCTATGGTTCTCCCAAGGTTTTTATCAGCATCCTACAGCAAATAAATCTCAAACCTGGAGGATGGACAGGAAGTTCTTAACTGCCATTTTCTCCTATTAAGCCTTTTGTTATGAATCTTTCACATCATGACTAAAAGTTATCAGAACATCAAGTTCTTCACAAGTCCTATTAAGCTCATAAAATAGGCTGAGTGGCCTAACCTGTTCTTCTACCTGATAAAAGGCTTTGCACACTTCATACATACAAGAGACATTCCCTTTCCTTGAATAAGAAATTTGAATACTTAGTCAATTCCTTAATAAACTCATATTCGGTGATTGGTTAAGCCAATTACCTCATTTTCAATGGAATTTCAGATCTGCTAGCAAAAGTTTGCATCGACCTTCAATTATCTTTGTCTCCATCAGAATTGCATCATCATTAGTGTTTCATTTCTTTCTGCCATTAGAGAGGCAAGAAACCAAAGGACAACTGACTCCTTGCTGTCACATGCTGACGTGTGAGAGAGGACTGAACCCTGGAGACAAGCCTGTGATACCAGCACACCTCACTGCCAGAGTTTTAGGATAGGCCAATTGGAGGATTCTGAACCTCCTATAGTGGGCAGTGAGACCTAAGTTCATTCAAAAAACTCTTGATACCATGTTAACATATGTTGTTAACAATGGTAGAGAACATAGTGTGCTGGAAAACGAATTTGTTCTATCAAGCACTGTACATAATATTTATACTTCTATGTTTGTAATACTAACTTCCAATTCCTATATTGTGCTATTTTAATTTGTACATTTACTACGAGAATATGTACAGCTGGAATTGCTCCCATACTATAATAACTTGAAATGATAATGTACTGAACATCAAAAAGAGGTTGTACATACAATTTTATCAATAACAAATGAGGTTGATTGCACCAATTCCAGGCTAAATTTTTATGAGCATATCTCAATGATTGCAGGTTCTGGCTGCTGTCATCAAAGCTGGTGCCTCTCGGGAACATGAAATTCTTGCTGAAATTAGGGATTCTGTTTTCTCTTTTATTAGAAAGATGGAACCTAAACGTGTAATGGACACCATGCTTGTTTCCCGTGTTAGAATTCTGTATATAAGATCTTTGCTTGCAAGATCCCCAGAGTTGCAATCAATTAAGGTAACAGCAGTAGAAGCCATGGAATTTCCCTTTCAAAAGAAAAAAAAAAAGTTTCCAATAAGTCCGTGCTTTGTATTTGTGATTTTTACTGATTCTAGTGGCATGCGTTTTGTTAATTTATTATGTCTTGCACATTGAATTGGAAGGTTTTGCCAGTTGAGTGCTTTCTTGAGAAGACTAATACTGGGCGCAGTAGAAGTTCCAGCCGAGGGAGTAGTCCTGGTAGGTCTCCTGTGCTATATGTTGACGAGCAGATCCAAGGATTTAAAGTGAACCTAAAGCCAGAAAAGAAATCAAAGTTTTCATCTGTTGTGTTGAAGATACGTGGGATTGATGAGGTAGCTGCCAATACCTATTAATTTTATATCTCTCTTAGTGCTGCTCATATTAACTACCAGAAAAACTCAGTTAAGGTGTGAAAACTATTGAGGAAGGAAATTGTAGTTTCTCCTGAGATTTCCTTTAGATCTTTGAACATTATAAATGCCTTTTTACCATTTATCAGTGTCCTATCTTCTGTTATCTGCTATATTGATAACTGGTTGAAGAGTGAAGGCTGAGAAAGTAAAAATTTCTTTAACTTCAAAGTTTCCACCAAGACATGCCACTTATTCTTTCAGTTTGTGTCGGTTTTGTGTGTTTTTGTTTTTTTTTTTTTTTTTTTTTTTTTTTTTTTTTTTTTTTTGTAATTATTGTGCTCTTTTTTTTTTTTTTTATTTTTTTTTGTAATTACTAGATCTCTCATTTCAACACTTTAGTGAAACTGAAAATGTAATTTCTAACTCAATAGCTTATCCCTATAACAGCAGTGGAGTAGAAAAAGAAAATGCCAAGGAGGTTGCTCGGGCACGCTTATTTTCTTAATGAGTTAGTATTTATTTATTGTGATGAATCTGATTTTATTTATGGCAAAAATATCAGCCATTAATTTTAAAGGGTATGTATTTCCGATGAATAGAGGGTAACTGATGGAACGTGTTAGGAACGATCCCCTTGATATGTTTTACTGTTACATATCTTAAATAGAATCTAGGATGTGCAAATTCGTGATATTATGACTAAAAATCAATTCAATATGATCTGCAGCTTGTATAAAGTTTATAATTAGTTTAGGTTCAGTTGTCAGATTGATTTATATGAATAGGATGTGAAAATGAGACTCTAGCTCAATAGGATCTAGCTGGGGAACTTGGTTCATAAATAATTATATTTTTGTAAATATAACATATTAATGTGACATTTATATTAATCATATACTGTAAAAATAATATGTAGATTAATCAACTATGGAGTTCTGATTGTTGGAGTTCTTTCATCAGCTATGTAGTACCAGATTCTTGACAATAACAATGGTATTTTGAAAACTTTCAAATAATTATCACCTATAGTGTGATATTTACTTTTCTATTAGTTTGACTATGATGTTTAGATTCTGTGAGGCGTGGGGAAGCTTGGTTGGGTTTCCATGGTGGTGTTTCTTAACTAGTTTTTATAGTGTTTTGGAGATGATGGGTTGGTTTTGCTTTATGGAACTTCTGCCTTTGAATGTCTAATTTTGCATTGTATCATCAATGGTAGAAAGATAGTGGCAAAGGAAGTTAGGAACAAAGAAATTGGAGAATGAAAAGAAAAAAAGAAGCCTCTGCATGATGTGAACAAGGAAAGGAAGAAAGAAAAAAAAAAATGGTTTATCAAAGTGGTGCAGACTGCATCATGGTAAACTATGATAGGTTGGTCGGATTCGGTTGTATATGATTTTTTTTTTCAATCTGTAGCCGTCTGGATTACTCGACTATGATTGAGTTTTACACTGAATCCAACCCATAGTCTAAACCCGTCAGTTCGACATCTTTATTTTAAAGTCAAATAATTCAGTTTTTGGTGGGACTCGGTATGTGTTCATCCATTATTATTGTCATCAGAGAAATCATCTCACATTCACATTTTACAACTATTTATCTTAATCTTAATAATATGTTAGTAATTTTTATTTGGTTGCTTTTATTTTTAATCAAATGAATAAAGTAAATTACCAATAAGAAAAATAATAATCATTAAAAAATTATATTAGAATTTGATTTTATTTATTTTTAGTTAAACTTAATGAGATTAAATTTATTTTTAAAGATATTAATTTATTTAAATTTTTGAAATCTAAATTTTTTTATTCATTGCTGCTATAGATTCTCTTTGCTCAATTTTCTCCGGAAAAATTATATAAGTGAAATATAAATAATATGATAATACAAAATATTTTTTCTTATAAATTAAAATTAATTTATCCAAGTTAAAAATAAGAATTTAGAGAAGTTATATTTGAGAATATTTATAAATTAACTTTCATATAGATTAATTTTTTTTTCTTTCTTTAAAGGATATTACGGAAACAGTGTAATTTTATTTATTGGAAAAGTGAAGAAATAAAACACGGAAGTAACCGAAGTTGTCCCTCGTCAAGAGGATTTCGACGATAGGGATAGTCACTTTTCTTATCCAAATAGAATTCAGATAATCTGCCGTACAACTGACTTTCCTAGATATATACGCAATAGAAAATAGACCACAATTTATATTTTAGAATGTAACTTTATTTGGATTTATTTTTTAAGAATATAATTGAGTTTATGTTTAAATCAATAATTTTATTGAAATTTTCATTTTTGTTTAAATTATTCATTGATATACATAAATTTACGAGTGAATACAACAAAAGGTACAGGTACTTCCTTGCTGGTCCAATTGGTTGTCATCCATAGTTGTAGGTGTTGAGGAGATTAATAATAAGTATTAATGTGGTAGATTAATAATTGTGGTGTATTAAAAAACCAAACTAAAATGTCTTAGTGGGTTAGGAATTGGGAGCTGGGACCAGCACACCACAGAACACGGATCTTAGATCTACTTCTACCAAACGATGTCGTTCTGTACCCAATATTCTCCCAACTTTTGTCACCCACACTTCTTGTTCATCCTTGTTTCCTATTATTCCTCACATTTGGTTTACTTAAATACATACTTTTTCGTTTGAAAATTTTCGTACTATTTCTCCATTTTCCCCCACAAAGTTTTACATTTAATAAAATTATACCGTGTATCTATTTTATCTCTAATAATATATAATTGGTGTTTAGTATATATATATATATATATATATATATATATATAAATATGTACATATATATATTTTATATAAATAAAAAAAAAC
>Ga0099825_1001483_pt1 | contig 30114 bp, 26 predicted proteins | sample SiratroredBW_FD_76838 | JGI IMG/M metagenome (GOLD analysis project Ga0099825, IMG submission 76838) | Root nodule microbial communities of legume samples collected from California, USA - Siratro red BW | ecosystem: Host-associated > Plants > Roots > Nodule | place: USA: California | collected...
AAATCAAATTTTATCTTTATCAAAAATCAAATTCTATCTTTATCAAATATCAAATTTTATCTCTATCAAAAATAAATTTTTATCTTTATCAAAAACCAAATTTTATCTTTATCAAAAATCAAGTTTTATTACTATTAAATTTTATCTCTATCAAAAATCAAATTTTATCTTTATAAAAAATAAAAATTTATCTTTCAAAAATAATTTCACTTTAAGTTTATATCTAATGATATTTTGTTGACAATATTTATATCTGGTATTTGATGAAGCCCACTCAAGCCAAGTACAAAGGAGACTTGAAGATGACTTGGTATTAGTGTGTGTGTGTTGTCTTGTCATGTACATGTATCATATGTTATTGGAATGAACTCTAATAATCTTAAATGTTTTTAAAATATAAAACTGGAGTTGGACTAACTATATTTTAGTAAAATGGTTTCCTTAAGTTTTTAAAGGATTGTTTTTAAAAAACAACAAGCTAAAAAATCCTGTCAGTATGAAATCAATCAATTTAAATCTATTTTAAATCGATTATTTTTAATAAAATTGTAACATATTTTAAAACAGTTTTGTAGCCATATATAACAATTTATGAAAACATGAGATTTGAGATAGAGACATAATTGAGAACATGAGAGAATTAAAAAATGAGAAAAATCATTGTGAACTAAGACAATTTTTGATTCAAAAACAACCAAGAAAAGGATTGTTAGAGCTCATCCACTATTGAGATTGCACTATACTGGTTTTTTAATTGTTTTTTCCTTAGGAAGTCATTGCAATATGTTTCCTTTGACTAGTTTTGTATTGATGTGATTGCAGTTGTGTTTTCTTTTCAATTTTATTAATTAGATGTGATATTGGCACTACAATTGTATAGGGTTTACTTTTGTAGGTTGTAGTATGGTTTTGCATTGTGTTTGGTGTGATCTTGCATGGTGCAGGATTGGTTTTTGGTTGTATTGTTTGAACATTGGTGCTTTTTAGTACACTTTCTTTGCTTGTTGGTAAGGAGATTGGATGTAGCCCTTGATGAAGAGTGAACCAGTATAAATCTTGGTGTTCTTGCTCTCTCTTTCCTTTCATCTTCATTCGCGATTCTAATTCTGCATAATTTTTTGTCTTTGCACGATTTTCAATTAGTTGTTTCCGAAGTTTAATTGATAGGTTTTGTTATACTACTCTTACTGTAATTTGTTGATCAATCTATATGGCGATCTACTTGTGCATTGTAAATTGATCTTAACTGCATCAACTTGTGTTTTCTGTGAAAACTTCACATTTTTGTATACTTGTTTAATTAGGATAAAAACATTTTGTTTTGATTATGTGATTTATCAACTATTTCTCCATACTGTTGATTTGATGAAAAATTGAAACTGATTGTTTCTCAAATTTAATTGATCAAATTTTTCAAACAAGAATTTGATAATTTTAAATTCACGATTTTTCAATCTTAATTGATTATTGTTTATGGGTGGATTTCTGGCAAGCAAAATTTAGCTAATAGATTGTTAGATTAAATTGTTTGTGTTTTGGTTATGTTGTGCTTACTGCTATTTCAATTGATTGTTTGTACTTTTCAATTGATTGATTTTCTACCGTGTAGCTACTGATCCCAAAGTAAAATGTTAATAAGAAAATTCTTTCTTTTTTCCATCTTTTACATAATATTTGTGAAAAAATTTGAAATTTCAATTCACCCTCCTCTTCAACTCGACCTTAAACTCTTTTTAAGTTTTTCTTTTCTTTTTCTACCTTGGAAATGTAAACTCTCTCACCATTGTGAATTGTGAGTGTCCATTGTCCTGGTTTTATTATTGGAGTCTTCTTATCTAGATTAAGCACATGTGTAAGAAGAATAATTTTATCCTTTGGTACCAATACTTGTTTGAGTACTTTCCTCTTAGCATTTTTCACTGATTTTCTTTTCAATGCCTCGTTAAACAATGTTCTTGTAGAAACTTTAGAAGATGATGCATGCTAATGAGTTTAATATCCTATCCCAAATTTATCCTGAAATGTTTTAGAACTTTTAATCTACAAATCAAGAGACTTTTCATTTATGCTTGAATTTGACAATTTTTTTCTCAAACCAATATTTTCTTTAATTACATTGTCTAATGTTTGATTTTCTTCCATTGGTCTCTTACCAAGACTTTCTCTAGCTAACAACAATTCCCTTTTAACATTTTCTAGATTTGTGTTTTGCTTTTCAAAATTTTTAAAAAATTTATTTTTTGCACACAAATTTTCATGAATCTTAAGAAGTTGTTCATGTTTAGCAGATAATTGTTCAATGCCTCAATCCTTTTTCATGCATTTTTATATTTTCTTTTCATATCCTTAAAAGCTTCAACAATTATAGTATTATTAATTATAAGTTTTTGATATGATTCTCTAAGAGAATGAATGTTAAATAAATTTAGTTGTTCATCATACCCTTTTGATGTGGAACCGTAGATGGTGTCTACCATGAGACCAATGTGTGCTTCCTAATCTAATTATTCATGTGATAATCCTACTATCTCCCAAATCTCCTTAGCACGAAGCATAGAACAAACTTTTGCAATTTCTTCTTCTGATATGGCGCAAATCAAAATGTGCTTAGCCTTGCCATTTAATTGATACAATTATTTCTATTCATCAGACCAAGTATTCCTTAGCAAAAATTTTCCAGAGGCATCGAGCAAGGAAGGAATGCCAATCTCAATAACTTTTAGTATATCAATATCACGATACTCAAGAAAGGTAGTCATTTTGAACTTCCACAACTCAATTTTTTCACCTTTAAATAAAGGTGGATGATTGATATCTTGCCCCTCATAGAATAACCCAAGATTGTTTCCTCTCATGCTATCAAGAAAAATGCCTATAGGTTAGCCTTTATACCAATTGAAGGTGCAACTGTGATGGAATATGCCCTGCCACCTTAGTCATAGAATAAAGACGACAAAGAACTAGAGGGTTGATCAAGAGTTTTCCAGAAGATTGGGCCCATCTGATCCTATTTGGGCCTCCCACCAGCTTTTCGAAGTCGAATGACACCTTGAAGAGATCACCATGGAGATCATGAAGCATCAAAATGAAGTCTTTTACTTGTATAAATGTTTAGAATAGCTTAGAATAATTTGATCCAAGAAGAATAAAATTTGGGCCTTACTTTTGTCCATGGGAAGAATAAGATTAGAATAGGATAGTATAGTCCATCTAGGGTTGCATTTGGGCTTCTTAAAGCCCAATACAAACCCTACAACGTCCAAGGCTTGAAGTTGGTGCACAAGGAGCTGCACACAAAGCAAGGAACACATGAAACATGTGCTAAATGTGAGGAAGAAGCATGAGAAGTGTGAAGGCCACATGTCATGCTCTCATTGGCTCTTCTAGATCCAGGGTTTTATTTTTGAATTTGAATTTCTAAATTTGGCTCCACTTTGGGTTGACCATAACACTATAAATAAGTGTGTCAGTTTATTGTATTTTCATCATGGAATGAGTAGAGAAATGTTGTCCAAATTCAACTTCACTTGTTCTTATGATCACCTCTAAGTTAGCTCCTCTTTTGAGTTTAGCCTAGGCACCTTGTGAGATTTGGCCTCACCTTTCTCACATCTTTTTTTTTCCTCTAGATCACTTCATCCAATCCGTGAATTATACACTACATTCATTACTTCCGCTACCTCCTCCATACTCCATTCAATGTGAAACTCTAAATTAGGCAAGGAGCCAAAGTCAGTTTCTATCAAATTGTCTCTAGAAAGGGATTGAATGGAGCTTACAAACTCAATTCGTAGCAGAAAATAAATAAGCAAAAATTATGGTTTGAATAACACAATAACTTGGGTGAGATAAGCAAACTAATTGAAGCTTTCTAGGTGGATAAATTTGATAAAGGGGAATTGCAACTTAAACTTTTAAAATTAGAAAATACAACATGAATTAATTGATAAAAGAAAAATAAAATTGGAAAATTTTAATATAAAAATACTGTAATTAAGATAGAATTGAATTAGATTAATATATCGTTATTTATAAATGGAAAAAGAATATGGTTTTATAGATGCATTTAAAAAATATGATTAAAAAAATGTGATTTATGCATTAAAAGTAACAAATATAAATGCAAATAAAATTAAATTAAAATATTTGATGCAATGAGTTTGAGCCAATTGATATTTTCCATCATTCAATCAAGATCATACCCAAAAGTTCTCTTAAATAATGAAAACGTTCTTCAACAAGGGGTTCTGTAAAAATATCTGATAATTGTTCATTAGTTGATATAAATTGCAAATCAATGATGCCCTTTTGAACATGATCTCTTACAAAATGATGATTAATTTCAATGTGCTTGGCTCTTGTTGGCAAGAATCCAAGTTTGAAGATTAGTTTGGATATGATTTGAGTCTTAGAATTAGTGTGTTGTTTACTTGCTTTCATCATTTTAAAAGTATGCGAGAGCTCAATTGAATCAAGTATTAATCTGTTTTGAAAAAATAAGCTTTTATGAAAATCTTATATACTGTGTGAAAAATAATGGATTGTTTTTCATAATCAATCGATTCAAATGTAATCCAGTAAAATCAACCGATTGAATTGGAAAAACAATTGATTGATTTCACTTAAGTGTAGATCTATTATACAAAGACAGGTTTTGCAACTTTCAAAGTAAGCTTTTTCAAAGTTCAAAAAGTGAGAAACTTGAATATACACTTGAGAAAGCACAGGGTGAGCAAGAGAGCTTTTTGGAGGAGAGGTTTTTCAAAAGATTAACTTTGATTCTCAATCTTGGAGCAATACTTGTGTGTCTTTAAGTGATTGGAGCATCAATACAACAACATTAGTGTTCAGGGAAGTGTTTCTTGTCTTTCTTGATAGGGTGTAGGTGTTGTTTTTGTTCAATCATTTATTTGTAATTCGTTTTCTTCAATTGTTTGTGTTGTATTCATCTATACTAGGAGGGAACTATAGTGGATTTTGTAGTTGTGTAGTTGGGTATTTAATAGAGTGCCTTATGCAATCTTGTAGGGTGCAAGATTGTGTCTTGAACTTATGTTTTCATGTAACCTTTGATTGATTAGTGGAATCTTTACTAGTGTGGCAAAGAAATTGGATGTAATTCTTGAAAAAGAGTGAACCAACATAAAATTTGTGTGATATTTTACTGTTCTTGAACTCCTCTATAATCGTGCACTAAATTTGATTCTGCTGATAAAAACAACCAATTGAATGTAAAAATCAATTGATTTTCTAGAACTGTTAATAAAAATTGACTGTTAAGCAAAGCATTGATTACTAATCTTGTTGCTAATTGATTTTGATATATTTGAATCATCAATTGAAATATAAAATCTAATCCATTGTTTTTACCTTTTTTCGTTTAGAATATGTTAACAGTAATTTCTGAAAAATTTCATTCAATTGATCTGTAATTTCAATCTGTTGATTTTCTTTACTAGAAATTTATAAATTTCATTTTAATCTTTCTTGAATGTAAACAGATTGATTGTGTAAATCAATTAGTTGTTTTGATTGTCCAGAATTCTATAAATTGCTACTGGAAAATTTTCAATCAATTGATGTGTCATTTTAATCAATTGTTTTCCTTATCTAAATAGTTTGGAATTTGGTAATTGATGTGTCATTTTAATCAATTGTTTTCCTTATCTAAATAGTTTGGAATTTGGATAAGAACCACATAAAAGATTTAACCTACTACTTATCAGATCAACCTGTTACTTTTCTAGTATTCTGACTGGTAACAAATTTCAATCGATTGTTTTGGAATTTTAATCGATTATTTTACTGTGATAGATGGAGATGATACTCGTGTTGTTTTCTAGAGAAAAGAGAATACTTTTCATGAAGAGAAGAGTCCTAGAGAGAAGAGAATACTTGTGTGCCTTAGATTTAATTTATTGTTGTCTAGTGTGTCTCATAATTAAATTTTGTTATCGCTTGTTTATTATCTGCTGTGAATTGAATTTGTAGACTCCATTCAACTCTCCTTTTGAAGCCAACTACACCTTGGCCTAGAAGTTTACTTAGGCGTCAAATTGAGAATTGGTCTCATCTCTCTCAACTTACTTTTCATACCTAGATCACTATATTACATAGTGACCTTAAACCAATTATTCACTTCTTCTCCAACTTCATTCAAACCATCTCTTCCGTTCAAAATGCTCAAACAATCAAGGATGACACGAATGACATCATTCATTATGGTAAAACTCAAGGAAAGAATTTACATAAAGTGCAACCTTGAAATTCCTAAACCGGAACTCTTTTTGACCAAATAAAATGATATGAACCCTCTTGCTTTAGGGTTCTGAGTTAGTACCTTTAGAAAATCATGTTTCGTACTTATGAGAATCGAAAGAAAGAAAAAATAAATAAATACATAATTGTATAAGTAAAGAATCAGAATTATGGATTACGACGAAATAAAAAGATATGAAAAATGAGAAAGACGACACACTTTCAATGATGGAAGAAAGTCATTTAATAGATTTCAATATTTGATCAACACTAAGCCAGTAAGAGTTAGCTCTCCGAAACTACTTGTAGCCTCTTGGACATTGATACAAATAAACCAACATAAAAGCTAATAATTGATGAAATGTAACTACCCAATTTATTAATGTCCAACCTATAATTTTTAACCAAATCAGACAACATCTTTAAATACTTGTAACAATCCAAAATTAAATTTAAAACTCAACAAAATAATTAAAAAAATACTCGTGAACCATCTAGCAAAAGTAAATAGTCATTCTTTAGTTTAATATAAACTATCCTTTTATCAAGATTAAACATTCTCCTCTTCAATTATGAATTCATCAAAACTTAGTTCTATTTCAATAAGAAGTATCAACACTTATTGTAAAATTTCTTTCATATGTTCTTCAAATAATTTCAAGTACTTCAAATTTCTTGGTCTTGGTCGTGTCCTCACACCAATCCTCAATGTTTTCGGCATCCACTGTTAGCATTGTTCCATCCAAGAAATCCAGTTTGGGATTTTGCATGGAATGCATTACACATCCTGTTTTCCCCCTCTTGATGATTATTTTCGTTCAAAATCACAGCAAATATTTGTGGGATGACGATTAGAAGGGTGCAAATACTATAGCGAAAGAGAAATATGTTTCTTCCCATTCTCGCTATTCTTGTTTCCATCTTTTTCATCCATGGTATTCTCTCTTTGATTCCGACTGAAAAATATCAAAGTATCATGAAGGATACATAACATATTCTACCTAAAGATTCGGGGCTAATTATGTAATAAATATGCTAAATATTTCTAAGAGATATTATAGGAGTTAAACATGCTATTCCTAATTATATAAAATATATGATTGAGCTAAATATGATATGTTGATAAAGATACATCTTTCAATTATCCCAATAAACACAGATTTTCATATAGCGAAAATTCGTTCCGAGAAGTTCCATTAGATTACTTTAATGGTTGGATTTATGTCGGGCAAACGAAACATACCAAAGTATGAATGACAAAATGATGGGAGATGCATTGGTCACGTTCACTGGACCAACTGATTTCAAACACTCACTCTCATCATGTCTCTCTTTTTTTTTTCCATTCATATCGATGTAGTGTCTATTGACTTTTTTTCCCACGACAATTTCTCATCTTAGTACCAAAGTAAAAAAATTGTTTGATCTAGTTTATTTTATTTTAGTTTTACCAGTTCATTAAGTGGACCGTTAACTATTTACGTGAAATGTTTTACATGAATAATTAGAGTACATAACAATTATTTATTTTATGTATGTTTTCGTTTTCGTATAAGACAATTTGGATTTTAGGACACGAACATTTTATTAATTTTGATTTTAATATATTAGTTATAATTTAACTGATTTGACCGCTCACATTTTCATCCGTTCATAATTTCACAATATTTCTTTAATCATCATTTAAATAATGATATAAGTTAAATTTAGTAATATTTTATTACTGTCACAGTATAAAAGAAAAGGTTGGAAAGCTGGAGGAAATATAACGCAACGCGTTCTTGGACTGATTCTAACATATATACATCGGGTAAATTGTTGGTATTCGCCGACGATTAAATGTTTTTTTTATTTGTATCTTCTTCTACAATCAGTGATTTAAATTTGGAAATTTGTAACAAAAGAAAAAAAAAATTGTGTAGTGATATGATGACAATCGCTAATACAATTAGTTTATTATTCTAGCGGATTTTTTCTAGCTTATAAAAGACTAATTCCACTTACAGGTTACTTGGGAACGTGATTAGTGATTCATAATAGAACTTTTAATTTTAAAGCATATTATTTTACTGTTAAATCAAAATTTTATTTTATTATATTCAGTTTGTTATCACTCTAGTTATTGCTCTTAGCATCGAATTTGTGATGACCATTACTCTTAATACTTCTAGCACTATTACCACCCATAAACATAAATGGTTGGTGTGAACTCTGCAATCACTATTCCGAAAATTAAAAAATAATTTTTAAAACCAAGAATTGCTCAAAACTTAAGGCTAGTGTTAAAAACTAAAAAATTATAATTAAAAAAGATCTTTAACGAGCTTTTTGTTAAGATAGCTCTAGTAGTCTCTTCTCTGGTGAATTAATTAAAATTTGAAGCAGCAAAAGATGAAAGTAGCTAACAGGAAGCAGAGACAGAAAGCAGCTCTCTTTCACTATCAGAATCCTCCCTTTCCCTTTTCGTCCCCATCCTCTGCTAATAATCAGAAGATCTCACCCAATTCTTTTCAACAAGACCTGAGGAGCTAGCGCGCCTTGTGAGTTCGGGCCTGCTTCTGTGGTACGTGATGGGAGGGGTAACATCATCCATGGCGGCAAAGTTCGCCTTCTTGCCGCCGAGCCCTCCGTCTTACAAGGTGGTGACGGACCACCTCACAGGTCTGCTCCTCCTCACGCCGTTCCCGCACCGCGAGAACGTGGAAATCCTGAAGCTTCCGACGCAGCGCGGCACGGAGATAGTGGCGCTCTACATTCACCACCCAATGGCCACCTCTACCCTCCTCTACTCTCACGGCAACGCCGCCGATCTCGGCCAGATGTACGAGCTCTTCATCCAGCTCAGCATCCACTTGCGCATTAACCTCATGGGGTGGGTTCTTCCTTCTTTCTTTTTCTCTCTCAGGGCCTTTCTGCAACATTTTTATTCTTCAAATCCCACCACGGGGTGAAATTCGTGATTAGTTGGATTTAACCACAAATTAAAATATATAAATTGAGAAAATAGTAAGAGATGTTTTGCGATTAGTTTATTCGTAAACCAAATTTTTTAATAATCATAAACTTATTTATTCTTTTCGTATTCTTTTTCCTGAAAGTAATTTGAGATAAGAATGTCCAATCATATTACATGTTAGTCTTTATTCTTAACAATTTATACGCATGGTTCCTGTTGCTTTTAGGGGGAAAAATTGGGTTTGCACCGAAAATATTTTTCAACTAGAGACTGAGTCTAATTTCCTTCTTGATATAAGGACCGCTTAAATGTTTTTTTTCTCTCAACAAAGGCTTTTCCGAATCTCTTCCATACACTTGACCAAGGTTCTGTTGCGTAAACTTCACTCAATTAATAGCATATGGAGAGAAAAATTAATCAAATTTCTCCAGAAACTAAAATGTAGTTATAGATAAATTAATTTATTGAAGTTCTTTTATACTAGTTTTTCTAAAAAATATAGAATTTACACCTAACCTAATTTTAATTTTATGTAAGATCTTTTTTTTTTTAATTTTCTTCTCTTAAAAGTGTTTACAAAAAAATTTACTTAAGAAACAATTATTGGACTTGGTTGAAATTGCATATATGGAAATCACCATAGTTTGTTTGGATAAACTTACTTAGAACTAAGAGTTTGCCTGGATAAGTTTCTTCATGAGCACTTATTAAAGGAGATAAAATAAAATTAAATAAGATTCTGTTTCGACATAATTTTCATTATTAATAAGATAAAATAGATTAAACTTTTTCTATAAATTAAAATTAACTTATTTTAAAATGCTAAGTTTAATTTATAGAATATAACTTATTTTTTTATTTTTTTTTCTATTATAAATCTTTATTAAGAAGTCGTAGAGGGTCTTGCTCTACAGTTTTTGTTTGCCATCCAAGTTCCGAATATCGTATTAGAGTAACACAAGCTGACTAACTTATTGTTGTAACTTTGCGAAATTGATTTATTTTCTTTATACTGGACAACCCTATCTGGCGAAAAGTTCTGAAAAATACTTGTAATTTATATATATGTAGAGCAATTGTTTAAACTGAATATTGTTGATTGAGCTCGACCTGCGTTATTGGAATGTGAAATGGGAGGTTTTCTCACGACAATCTGTGATGTTGTACAGTTATGACTACTCTGGATACGGCCAGTCGTCAGGGAAGGTTTGTGTTGAGTTAACATGAAATGATAGTTCATCTTGTATTGTGTTTTGCATTTTGGATGGTGGTAGAGTTGTAATTATCAACGTCCATACTGATGAACAACATTGTTTTCCGTGAACTATAGCCAAGTGAGCAGAATACATATTCAGATATTGAGGCTGCATACAAGTATCTAGAAGAAAGTTATGGTGCCAAGCAGGAAGATATAATCCTGTATGGACAATCTGTTGGCAGTGGCCCAACTTTGGATCTTGCAGCTAAGTTGCCTCAATTAAGAGCCGTTGTTCTGCACAGTCCCATACTTTCTGGCTTAAGGGTCATGTATCCAGTAAAGCGTACATACTGGTTTGACATATATAAGGTAGCATGCTGTTTTTACTTATCATATACGTCAATTCCTTAATCTAATAACATGTTTCTTTATGTTGATGTGCAGAATATTGACAAAATTCCTCAAGTTAACTGTCCAGTTCTCATAATTCATGTAAGTTCTCATCAAACATATTTCTTGTGCTATATACCCGCATCTGTCAATTTAATTATACAGACTTGGCTTATACCTTTTGCTTTTAATCATTGCTTATTTATTCTTCACACCCCGAGTCTAGTTGTCCTTCAATTATTATTTTTTTTCTTAACTATATCTTCACTTTAATTATTTAAAAATAATTTTCATTCCAATAAAGGCTTAGAGATATAATAACGGCCCACAGGAACTTAGGTCTCTAACCCACTTAATAAAAAATCCAATTGTGAGCCTATAAATAAGAAGATAGCTTCAGGAAGCTAAGAGCATTCACAACCGAAGAATAGTGAACATTGTAACATTATACGTACCCGAACGAATTATACGTATCCGACCGAAGACTTGAATCGGCTTGTAATAACAATTCTCATAAAAAAACATATACAGTAACTTGCTATATAAAAACCGTCTAGCCATCAGTTTCTCAATTAATATCACTTGTTGGTGAACGGGGCGAATTTTTTTTCTCCTCATTTTCTCAGCAACCTACTCTCTTCTACTTCTCTGTCTCCCTTTTTGCATTTTTTTTTTCTCAGTTCAGAGTATGGAATTCTTCTTTAGTTTACTTCGACATGATTGATGTGCTTAATTATCATATAAAATGCACTTGATTATTTACTGATTATAATTTTTAAGGCCTGTGCCTATGATAGGCTCTTCGGGCCAAGCACTTTGAGTAACATGTCACCAGACTGCCTATACCGATAAATTTATTCAGGAAGAGTTTAATTAGAGGGTGAACCTTGCAGCTTTGCTAATGGCCAAGAGTGTTCCTCTTGATAGGCTACTCGCCTAGAGTACCCCTCTAGGATGGAGTGCTCCTTGAATAAGAAAATAGTCTCAAATTAAAGTCTTACACAATTAAAACATAATTAACATAGCATAAACTAAGAATCCAATTTCCATCAGATAAGGTTGCTCCATGTAATAGCAACCTACTGGTTATGGATGCTTGCTGCTGATCCAGCAATACAATTCATGGTGTTGCCTAATACATTGAGCCACTATTTTATTTTCTGAGGAATACAACCGTAAATTTTAAAGCAAGATTGCAGTCAAAATGCCCCTGGTTTTATACTTTTCTAGTCTTCAGCCTTGATTGCCATACGTATCTACTGTAATTCTCTATGGTTAAAAAGGATGCTGCATCAGACATTATTGAGATTGTCTATGCATGTCAAGCAGACGGTGACATCTTTTCAGATAACCTTTCTTGTATACGATTTCTCAATTTTCGCTATTAAATATTTTCCATACTTCAGACCATTCCATAATTCCTAAATTAAATAAAGTACCTTCAGACTCTTCACGTTTCTCTTATTACTACCTACGTGCTTTTCTGCTATGTTTTCGAACCGAAATGGAAGTTGAGGTTAATAATTCCAGTGTAGAATTTTGGAATGTGCTGCCATGGAATTAGGATGGTAAGAGCATTTGAAGTTAAAATTACAATGCATACTTAGTCCGACCAAATAAAAGATAATAACCAATGCTTTTTAATATTAAAATCTTTCAATAGCAATGACCCAGCACATGTCATTTAATCATTTATGTCATTGTGTAGGGTACTTCAGATGAAGTTGTAGATTGCTCCCATGGCAAGCAACTCTGGGAACTGTGTAAAGAGAAGTACGAACCACTGTGGCTCAAAGGAGGTAGCCACTGTGATTTGGAGCTCTTTCCCGAGTATATTAGGCATCTAAAAAAGTTTATAACAACAGTTGAGAAGTCTCCTTCGCAACGATACAGTTTCCGGCGAAGCACAGACCAGTTTGAGCAGCCTCGAAAGAGTACAGTTATATACGAAGTAAGTAGAAAGAGCACTGATCGTAGAGAAAAGCCAAGGAAGAGCATAGACAGGCCTGAAAAGCTGAAAAACTTGTCTAATAATGCTGATATGTTAGAGAAATTGAGAATGACTTTTGATAATAAGGAAAGATCTCGGAGAAGTGTGGATTGTCATGAGAAGTCTTGGAAAAGCATTGACCATCAATTAGAGAAAGCAAGGAGGAGTGTTGATCGGCTTGACAGAATAAGAACTGGATAATAATTGTTCTCATAGTCAAAATATATATTCATGCATGGGTTGGTTTTATGGGGTTCTTTTTCATTTTTATATTGGTCATCTGGTTGTGTAGTATGATTTATATCAGGAAACTACTAGCGTTGAAGACAATCCTTTTAAAAGGAAAATTGTTTCCTAAACAAAATTAATCAACCCTTTTCATTGTTCTTATTGGTTATTTGGTCTTCTAAAAGGATTGATTCATACTACACATATAATTTTGTTTAGGAAACAATTTTCCTTTTCTTCTTCAAATTTTAGTGTAATTCTCTTGGGTTTATTAAATGTTTAAGTTTTGGAACACCAGAACATGACAATGTAGATCCAATAAGGTTGTTTTGTTTTGATGTTTTAATAGTACTTGATAGAAATCTGATACATGCTTTTGGTTTTTTAAGAAAAATTGAAAAACTTTTTGACGAAGTCTAATTGTTTGACATTAATATTAAAACTTAGCATTGAACAAGAGTAGCTAGATGGACTTGGTGTTATGGATAACTTTGGATTATCTGATCGTGTAACTAGAGCAAGTACATTTGTTGCTTGTATTGTTGGTACAACTGCTCTCGCTTCTATTGCTCCTAGTTTCAATCCTTTTAGAATTTAATCCTTCAGTATCTACCGACTATGGCAATAGCAATTGCACAAAACATTTTTGACAAGCAAACATTCAATAACAAAATTAGGTGTAGGATAATAATGACAACGTGCAAGATAATGACGATGATTAACAACAAAACAATTCACTTGGTTATAATGATTATTAGTTTGTTAAAAAACTTTGTTATCATATTGAAATTGGACTTTTATTTGTTGGATTTCTTTTATTTTGTTTTGAATGTACTATGTTTGGATCTTTACACTATATTTATAAATTATTAGATGACACTTTTGTTTGCTCAATTATTGAATTATTACTTTTCTTATTCATGTTCTTATCCTTTGTTGTTGTTTGAAAATTGTTTGATGACTTGAATGTGTATGTCTAGGATTGAATAAAAAGAAAAGATAATTTTATGTAGTGGTTTTATTTGAGCAATACAAATTATTCATTACATATGGATTTTTTCGTATGTAATTACATATAGATTTTTTTTTATGTCATTACATACAAATATAAGATAAAAAATTTCCTATATGTAATTACCAATAGATTTTTAAAATTCATTTGTAGTTGTTACTGTAGGAACAACTGGCTCCAGAAGGGGGGGTTGAATGGAGCCTGAACTCAATTCACTATAAATAGATAAGCACAAATAAAGTAGTTTTTATACTAGTTCACCCTAATCTCTTGGGCTACGTCCAGTTCTCCCTTAAACAAATTGTTTAAGAGGTTCTACTATTTAGAAAATAGTTACAACGAGTAAACAAACCTCTCCAGGTTATAACGAGTACACAAACCTCTCCAGGTTATCACGAGTACACAAACCTCTCCAAGTTATTACGAGTACACAAACCTCTCCAGGTTATCACGAGTACACAAACCTCTTCAGGTTATACCAGTCCCAATCTCCTCCTGAGATCAAGACCACTCAAGAATTAAAGAAACACTCTCAACAGAGAGAACAATGAAAGCTCACAAGGGTTTATATGGTGAAGAACTACACAATGGTTTCACACAACCCAAAACTCTAGATGCTCTCAATAGCAGATTGACAATAAACACTCAGTAGTAGATACTCTATATTTCTTCAATGTATTGTATGATGTATTTCTCTTTTTGCTTCTTGTTGTGTATTCTTCAACTTGAACTTGCTCCTCTATATGTAGCTTTCAAAAAACTAGTCGTTGGGATGCTTGAACAAAACAATCTTGACTTTCTGATGTATGGAGCTAAAACTAATTTTGTATAAAAAAATAATTTAAAATAACATAGAGAAATTATATTTGAGATACTCATCAATAATTTGAATAATTTTCATTATGAACAGATCTGAGCATTAAAGTACAATATGATATAAAATCAAGTAATCACATTTAAATATTTCATAATAATTTGAATAATTTTTATTATGAACAAATCTGAACATTAAAGCACAATATGGTATCAAATCAATTTAAATCAAATCAATAATACATAAAAGTAAATAGTAAGAAAACTTTTCTCTTTATGGACCATGTGTCTCCTGCTTTAATAATAATAATAATGTTAAATGCGCAATGTGTATAAGTCATCAAATATAAATGTATACTTGAGTTTTGTTATCATCAAAACTTTTATCAAATGATTTGATCCTCTGAAGGAACTTTGGACCGTCTAATGTTCAACAGTTACCTATACCCGATTTACATACAAATATTTTTCCATACATAATCCATAGATAATTCCAATTTACATATTAATTTCTTCCTTTACGTACGAATTTTGATTGTAGATAAAACCAAATTTTATTGTAGTGACACCTCCCATTCAATGATAGAAATGTACTATCATATGGACTCGTAAACTAGACAAATCCAACTTGTAACACTTTAGACAATACAACGCATGATTTGGTTCTTAAATGATTATGTTCTTCCTACTCTATATAGGTGAATTGGTGTATCACAGTCTTTTCTTATGTTATCTAGAATTGATTTCAATTGTTTCTTATATATTTTTAAAATCATTTTTTCTCAAAACTAATTGTACTATAGTCTATGCCGATCACTTCAACCAATGCATAATTGCATGATTCACACGAGTTGACCAACCAAATGGTTATCGGTCTATCGAGCTGGCCGAATGGTATACGATAAGAGTTTTCAGTATTTAATAAATTATTCTTGTGATCATCAGGCACGTGACATCAGTAAGGCAGCTACGTGGCATCCATGTGGACACAGTTAGCAGGGATGTCTCACTGGTAAGTTGGGCCTCCAGTTCAGTAATTAGAGGGCCCATTGGTCTCTAGCCCAGTCAAATTCTATAAAAGAGAAGGTATTCCCAACAGGTAAGGTATTGTTATTCTACCCTACTAAACGCTAAATTACTCAGAAATTTTCTGACTTGAGCGTCGGAGTACATGTAGGACCCCCTTCCGGGATTGTGAGTACATGAACCAGTTCAAATCAATTGATTGACATTCTGATTAATCTGGATGACCGAGAAGAAAGTGGGTGCCAGGATTCTTAAAGAACGACCAGGACATTATTGTTGTTGGAGCTAACCAATCTCTTGCAAGAACATTTTGGCACTGAGATGAGCCTGACGAAGCAATGTTGACAACGAAGAATCAAGGCAACCAACAGAACCATCAAGGAGGAGACCCAACAGCCACATTGGCTGAAATGAGGAGAGAACTAGAGATAAAGAGGAAGATGCACGAGGAGGATCGCGAGCGCCATGACGCATTAAATAGGCTTCAGAAGGAGAATGAGAGGCTCAAGCAGAGAGTCTTTAGGGCGGAACGAGAACAGGTTCATGGGGAAATCTGTTTAAGGAGGAAGGTTCTTGGCATGAGGGCCGGAGAGATGGTATTTGACATGAAGGCTGAAGGGAAAGTACACGGCACAAGGCCTAAAGAGAAGGTCGGGAAAGGCATCACATAGCACGATTGCCAACTCATGCAAGAGGTATCCTTTTACAGATGATATAATGGCGACCGAGTTACCCCTCAACTGATATTGGATCGGTACGATGGGTCGACAAATTCAAAGGAACACATTGATGCATATGTCGCCCAACTAACCTTGTACACAACAAATGGCAACATATACTGTAATGTTTTCCCTGGTTCCTTAAAAGGAGTTGCACTCAACTAGTTTACCCGACTACCGCCTTAGTCAATTGATTCCATTGAGACTTTAGTGGCCAAGTTTGGGGCGCAGTTTGCAACTAGCAAACCCCACCATATGACATTTGTTGCACTGGTAAACATTAGACAGAAAAAGGGGGAATGCTTGCGAATATTCATGGACAGGTTTGGTAAGGTCGCCTTGAGCATTCGCAAACTCAATCCAGAAGTGGCCATGTACCATATGATCACCGCTCTTCGGCCAGGGCCCTTTGCGGATAGTTTGTTCATGCAGCAAGCTGTTGATATGGACGAGCTTCGCCAGAGAGCTGCTAAGTTCATGTAGGTAGAAGAACTAAGGGAGTTCAAGAATCATTCCACAACCGAGGAGAACCAGGGAAAAAGAAATGACCGACTGAGATCGTAACAGACCAAGGCCTAGAGAAGAACCCCGAGCTCCAAGGTTTAAAAGGTACACGCCACTCAATAAGGGTCGGGCACGCATTTTGGAGGAAGCCCTTAGTGTCGAACTCATCCCGGCACCTCGCAAGTTTGCTTCACCTCCTCGGGCAAATCAAAGTAAGCATTGCTGATATCACCTCAACCATGACCATAGCACTGAGGAATGTGTGGCCTTAAAGGATAAGATAGAGGAGCTTATACAGGCAGGGCACTTGCAACGCTATGTAGTAAGGAATGATCGAAGACCATTCGGTCATTTCGAGAAGGAGGACAGAGGACGAGAACCCTTGAGCGCAGTCCTAGGGGAATGAGTCCAAGAGGAAGAAATGATAACCGAGCAAGGCGTGAACAATCTAGGAAGAGAAGCCCAAGGCGTCGTGAGGATGCCAAAAGGACGGTGATTAACACTATCTCAGGCAAATTTAAAGGCGGTGGCCCATCGCGTTCGGCCAGGAAAAGGCACTTGAGAGCAATCAAGAGTGTCAACATAATCGGTTGATGCACAAGGAGAAGCATGCCAGATATTATATTCACTGACCAAAACTTCAAGAACATCGATACATGGTAGGACAACCCAATGGTTATAGCCGTCGAGGTAGCAAATTGAGAAATAAGAAAGACAATGGTGGAGTGAGGGAGTTTAGTGGACGTACCCTTCTGGAAAACTTTTAGGAAGATGGGATTGGACAAAGAAGCTATAATTCCCCTGGACGAGCAGATAGTGGGTGTCTCTGTAGAGCGGATAAATACCAGAGGTTATGTGGATTTGCACACCAAGTTTGGTAGAGCCGACCGAGGCCATAAAACCATTATAGTCAGGTACTTAATAGTAGATGTTAATATGTCGTATAATGCACTTTTAGGAAGACCATCTTTGAACAAGTTGGGAGCTATTGTTTCAACACCACATCTTACCACGAAGTTCCTTACAGACTGTTAGGAGTGACAATTGTCTATGCTGACCAAAGAACAGCCCTAGAATGCATTGTGGCTAGCTTGCAGCTGGCTGACGCCGACGGTAACGTCGGTTAAGAGAGATGTAAACCAGAGGATGGTTGCAATGACGAATCTTGATCCAAGAATTGATGATGAAGTCCAGATGGAACCAAAAGATGATGTGAAGGAATGGCAACTAGGCGCTGACGGTCAAAATACACAATTGGGCAGAGGTTTGTCAAAGGAGGAGAGCGAGAAGCTTAGGAAGAAACTAATAGACAATAGAGACCTATTTGCCTGGACGACCGAAGATATGTAAGGCATTGATCCTCGAGTCATGTGTCACAGGCTTGCGGTATGCAGAGAAGCGAAGCCTGTTGCCGAGAAAAAGAGAATATTAGGGGAAGAAAAGAGACAGGCAACCATGGAGGAGGTACAAATGTTGCTCACCGCAGGCTTTATAAGGGAAATCTAGTACACAACATGGTTGGCTAATATAGTCTTGGTAAAGAAGAGTAATGGGAAGTGGAGGATATGCATCGATTATACAGACTTGAACAAAGCCTGCCCCAAGGATGCCTATCCTCTTCCCAGCATTGACCAGCTGGTGGACATCGGATACTCAGCTTTTTGGATGCCTTCTCAAGATACAACTAGATACCGATGTATGACCGAGATGTTGAGAAGATGACCTTCATCATGGAATCCTCCAACTATTGTTATTAGATAATGCCTTTTGGTTTGAAAAATGTAGGGGCTACTTATCAAAGGCTGATGGACAGAATCTTCGAAAATCAAAATGGGAGGAATATGGAGGTGTATGTGGATGACATGGTAGTCAAATCTGAGATGTTTGACCAAAATTTATAGGACTTGACTGAAATATTCTGACAATTGCGTCTTTACAACATGAGGCTAAATCCATCTAAATGTGTTTTTAGAGTTGAAGGTGGGAAGTTCCTGGGCTTTATGCTTACACACAAAGGAATCGAGGCTAATCCTGACAAGTGTGTGGCTATATCATGTATGAGGAGTCCAAACAACTTGAAGGAAGTTCAAAGGTTGGTAGGCAGGTTGACATCCTTGTCTTGTTTTTTGCCAAGGATGACCAAGAAGATTCGCCCCATTCTTAGAGTACTCAAGAAGGCCGACAGGTTCAAATGGGATGACAGGTACGAAAAGGCATTCAATGACATTAAGACGGTTGCGTCCTCTACACCAATACTTGAAAAACCCAAGACAAAAAGCAAGTTGCTCCTTTACTAATCTGTTTCAAAAGATGCAATCAGTTCGACACTCATACAGAAAGAGGAGTATAAACCTGTTTACTTCATTGGCCGAACACTTTATGATGCTGAAACAAGTTATTAGGTAATTGAGAAAACGGCCTTGGCACTAGTGTATACTACTAGACGACTCAGACCTTACTTTCAAGGTCATCCTATAACTGTGAAGACGGACTACCCGATGGGAAAGGTTTTCTTAAGACCTAACCTGGTCGGACGTATGATATCTTCGTCGGTTGAGCTATCGGAATTCGATTTAACTTTTGAGCCAAGGGGACCGATAAGTGTCTAATGTTTAGTTGATTTCATATCGGAGTTGCAGGGGCCAACCAAGAATGTGCCGGGGAAAGAGCAAGAATCATGGACATTATATGTGGACGGCACCTCAAACAAAAAGGGATATGGAGCTGGAGTGGTACTGGAAAATTTGAATGGGGTACGACTTGAGCAGTCTTTACGCTTTGCCTTCAAGGCCTCGAATAATCAAGCAGAATATGGGGCTCTTATTACCGGTTTCTCCTTGGCTGGATATGGGGGTAAAACGTCTAGTTTGTTTACGCGATTCTCAGTTAATGGTCAACCAAGTCAGTGGCAGTTTCCAAGTGAAAGATTCTTTATTGACCGCTTATTATCAAAAGGTTTTGACAATGTTAACACATTTTGAATCCGTCAAGATAGAGCATATCCTTAGAAACAACAACTCTAGGGCCGACGTCCTTTCGAAGCTTGCGCTTGGGAAAGGGAAAGGCAGGTATGACACAATCATCAAGATTACGTTGAGTTAACCGTCTGTGTCCATGGTTGAATGCATGAATGCAAAATCTATTGGCGTCGAGCCGAATGTGGAACCAGTAAAAGCCGACTAAAAAGAGCCTATTTTGGAAGTAATCAGAAGCATTGGCAAAGGAGGACATGTGCAAGATAAAGCACTTGTAAAAAGTGCTTCCTGGTATGTCTAATTGTACAAAAGAGGATTCTCAATCCCTCTTTTAAAGTGTCTCAGCAGCGAGCAGGCTGACTACGTCATGAATGAGTTGCACAATGGTGTATGTGGAATGCATTATGGACAGAGGACTCTGGCTACTAGAGTGATAAGGGCAGGTTACTATTGGTTGACATTACGACAGGATTATTCGAAATATGTGAAGAAGTGCAAAGGATGTCAGGAGAATAATCCACTTATTCATCAACCTTTCACTGAGTTGCACATTATCCGGTCGCCATGGTCGTTCGCAAAGTGGAGAATGGACATAGTTGGGCCCTTCCCTCGAGCATCCGGACAGAGGGGATTCTTAATTGTCATAATAGACTACTTCACCTAATGGATTGAAGCTGAGCCCTTAACCAAAATTACAGCCGCCAATGTACAGGGTAATATGTGGAAAGTCATTTGTAGGTTCGGGATACCTCATATGATTATAATTGACAATGGCTACTAGTTTATTGACCGAAAGTAAGAAGCCTTCTTGTAAGAACTGGGGATCAAACATGTTATCAGCTCGGTCGAGCACCCACAAACAAATGGGCAAGCAGAGGCCACCAATAAAGTCATACTCGGCCAGCTCAAGAGAAGACTAGGAGTAGCAAAGGAAAAATCGGCGGAGGAGTTGCTTGAAGTACTGTGGGCTTATTGGTGTACCCCACAATCCTCAACAGGTGAAACCCCATACAATATCACGTATGGGATGGATGCCATGTTGTCGGTCGAGGTAGGGGAAGCAACTTTGTACAGCCAATTGGATGACCTGAAGATCAATGAAGAGTGTATGAAGACTGAGTTCGACCTATTAGAGTAATTACGAGAGAAGGCCAGAATAAAGGAAGAAGCTTGCAAGCAACAGATCGCCGATCCAACAACAAGGTGAAACAGGGCACTTTTTAAAAGGGGGATCTCGTGTGGTACATAGCACCCAGCAGACAACAAGTTTGCCCCTAATTGAGAGGGACTTTTTAGAGTATTGGAAATGATGAAGAATGAAGCTTTTTGGTTGGAACAACTAAATGAAGATCCTATACCTAGGACATGGAATGCAAATCATTTGAAGTTTTATTAAAGTTAATTTGTAAACGGTGCATTCTTTCCTACCTATGGCATTTTTCCATAAGGAGGGTTTTGGTCGAGGAGGTTTTAATGAGGCACACTTTCAATGCAATAACTTTCAGAAGATACTGTTCTTTATTTTTTCGTTGACCAAGAAAAAATCACCCTCGCGGAACAGACCGCATAGTGTATAATCACACTCGTGGAACCGACCGCGTAATGTATAGTCACACTCATGTAACTGATCACGAAGTTTATATTCACACTCGCGGAACCAACCGCGTAGTGTATAATCACACTCACATAACCGACCGCGTAGTGTATAATCACACTCGTGTAATCGAGCACGAAGTGTATAATCGCACTCGCACAACCGACTGCGTAGTGTATAAGCGCACACTCGTGGAACCAACCACATAGTGTATAATCAGATAAGCATATTCGTAGAACCGGCAGCATAATAATAAGCATATTCACAGTCTAAACCATGTAGTGTATGATCGATTAGTCAAGCGCTAATTAAGGCGATCGGGGAACACAAGGTTGTTTAACATTGACTTATTACACATAGCAGATTTAGTTAAGTATAGCGAGTTCATTCAACAAGACGACTGTCAACCATAAAGCCAATATTGCACGATAACTAAGCTACCAAAATAACAACACAAGAAAAAATCATTGGAGAAAAGTTAGATGTATATCAATAGTTTGAAACTGCCCAATTACAAGATGATATATACAAAATGTTACTTGGCCCAATACACAGGCCATCAAAAAGCAAGCCAAACACGACCATCAAAGAAAAGAAAAAAGCAGCTTAATCACAAATATTCACCACATTTGCGCCAGGGGTCCCCATCTCTTCAACAGCTTCCTCCTCATCGGCCGCCTCCTTGTCACTGTCGTTGAGAATTTTTGCCAGTGATAGTAGCTCTCTGTTATGGAAGGCCTTAAAATTGTTAAACTTTCCCTCATCGGTCGGGATGGGGTAGAAGAAGGTCACCTGCTTTATGGCTAGGTCGAAGGGAGGTAGTTCAACACCCCCCTCAACATCCTCTCGACCGACCGATTCTCCCTCAGCAATGTCATGACCAGTCCGACTAGGTTTCTCACTATACTTGTCCCAACCCTCTCTGGCCAAACACTAGGGACACGAGATGAGCTCGTACTTAGCGAACTGCCGAAGGGGCTAACCTCAGGCTCCGTACTGCCTCGCCGAGACGACGCATCAGATCCACTTGAAGACCTCGACAGTTCAGAGGACGAATAAGAGCCAAGATTAAAAGACATTGTTGGAAAGTTACCTTGCAAGGGGGCCGAAAATAAGCTTGGGTTGAACAACTGAGTAAACCGAGAATCCCAATAAGAGAAAGCGAAGTGAATGACCAACCGGGAGCTCTATTTATAGGTCCAAGAAGCTGAAACGTTGTATGACCAGCACTGTTCGATCTTAGTCAGATCAATTGTTCATAGCGCTTTGCTTGTCACATCATTTCACGCATAACGAGGCCTGCGATAGCCATTCTGCAATCCACAATTTCTCGCCTAAACGTCGTGTGTAAGACGACCAACTTTTTACCGTCCATACGAGAGTAAAAGTCCTTTTCGGTCATTACTCATCTTCAAGGACTTGGGGAGCCTATGTACTATAGTCTATGCCGATCACTTCAACCAATGCATAATTGCATGATTCACACGAGTTGACCGGAGACCAAATGGTTGTCAGTCTATCGAGCTGGCCGAATGGTTTTTGGTAAGAGTTTTCAGTATTTAATAAATTATTTTATTGTGGTCATTAGGCACGGGACATCAAGGATGTCTCACCGGTAAGTTGGGTCTCCAATTTAGTAATTAGAAGGCCCATTGGTCTCTAGCCCAGTCAAATCCTATAAAATGGAAAGTATTCCCAACACGTAAGGTACTATTATTCTACCATATTAAACCCTAAATTACTCAGACATTTTTTGACTTGAGCATCGGAGTACATGCAGGACCCTCTCTCGGGATTGTGAGTACATGATGCAGTTCAGATTGGTTGATTGACATTCTGATTAATCTGAACGACCAAGAAGAAAGCGGGAGCCAGGATTCGCAAAGAACGATCGGGACATTATTGTTGTTGGAGCTAACCGGTCTCTTGGAAGAAAACTAATATAGTAGCCTTTCACAGTATGTCCCTTTCTGTCCTGATAACCATTAATCATCTAATTCCTATATAAGAGTGTTACATTGTGAAAATAAATTCTATAACTGCAAACTAGATATTTTATGCTTCTATCAAACTATCACATGATGTGATTTAAATTTGAAAAATATTATATATATAGATATATATAGATATATATATATATATATATCTATATATATAATTTTGAGATGTTACATTAAGAGCTTTCACTTATTAATAAAATTACATCGAGTATTATCATCTTTCTAAGTTACAAGTATTATCTTCTTTTTAAGTATCACCTTCTTAATGTATCCTTGGGAGTAAGAGCTTTCAAAAACAATAAAAAGAAATACTCTCCCAGGTAATATAATTAAAGCTCACTGGTTATGATTTTATAAGATCAAAAATTACAATGCTCAACCTAAAAACAAAAGTTTTCTGCATTAGACGGTCCTTGCACACTCTTGATTAACCTACTGGAACCAAGCTTTGTTTGCTTGAATCTGTTTACTGTAAGATTGTCACATCTTCATTTTGGTACCAAACTCTTGAAACTAAATCCTTGAAATTTGATGCTTGAATCTTCATTTTGGTACTGGTCTTTAATCTTTCTAAATATTTCTGTTAATTCTGAGTGAAAATTCAGTGAGAAACAAACTTAAAAATTTGAATTTGTGTTACTCCTTTTGTCAACAAGTGTATTAAGTACTCAAGTAATATAGAAAATAAGTAAGAGTATCGTATCCACAGGGAACGAAATTGAGAATTGAACTGATATCAATGTATTGTGAATCAGAATATGTAATGAAAAGATATTGATTTTGAATGAGTATGAAACGTTAAAGCAGAGGAATTAAAAATGGAATTGATAAAATTTATATTAATGAAGATCTTGGGATTGAATTGTATTGATCTTCTTCTTATTCACTCTTGATCATACCGTGAATATCATCTCTCTCAATTACCATTCTGTGCAAACAAAATTAATTCAACCTTATCCCTCTAGAATTGAAATTCATAAATTAAAATACCAAGCTTTGTCCCCAGTTACTTGCATATATTAATCAGCCTTAAGCACAGTTGCTATAAACAGTCATTACACTATAATTCATCCCTGAACTTATACATGCAATAAGTAATATGTTTGGTTCCAAATCCAAAAAGTGTTTTCCAATCACAATAAGAATTCTAAGATAAATCAACGTGTCATAAAACAATGGTAATTTAGATTAATGATATCACATAATGTTTAGAGTGCATTCAAAGTTGAGAAATTACATTCAACACCAAGAATAAAGAACTTAGCTACTCATGGTAGCCTTGGAAAATACAATAGAAAAGAAAAGAAAAGATGATCTCCTTCTAGCGGCAACTGTCTATGAATCCTCTTTTGACTTGTTTCTGGCTTTTTATAACTTTCTTTTTCTTCGTTAGGTCATTTTGCGGTCGTTATCTCGTAGCATTCAATTTTAGATTCTCCCCAACAACTTTTACGTCTCCAAATTACGGCTACACTGTAATATTCCTTAAGTGAGTTTTAGCTTAGGTTGTATCATTTGCTTAATCTAGAAGTCACTTATGCCCTTTCTCTGCATTTTCCTCTAATTCAGCTTCTGTCTTACCCTTTAATTCAGTAATTCTCAACCGAACTCACTCTTACACAGAAAACTTATTAAATAATAAAATGAATCATAAAATGAAAATAAATTTAAATTCAAACCAAATTAATGACGAAATCAACTTAAAAATGCATGAAATTAAACTACAAATTAAAACTTATCAAAAGTTTCTCCAATCTAGCTTCTTGCTTGTCCCCAAGCAAGACAATCACACAATTAATCCTTAAATATTAAGAGAACCCACGTCAATTCCTTATGTCTCTTAAACATGCTTTCTTAAATTCAAGCGTTCAACTTGTCGATCCATCAAATTAAAAAATCGATCAATCAAATTTTTTAGACCAAAATTCACAATTCATGACAGGATAGCTCTCAACTCACACAATCCTTCCTAGTGTTTCTCTCTAGAGTTACATACTACTCTCAATCAAAAGTTGCTACTCATTTTTAAGTCAAATTAATCTCTACAAATCATAAATTAAAAGGTCTTCCATGAGGTTGTAATGAGGCCTGGCTATGACGATTAATTATTTTTCTCGGAATTCAAAATTGTATGAATAATTTTGAAACTCATGTGCACAACCAAATTCAGTCTTCAAGAAGCCAATATAACATTTATGTACTTAAGCAACTCCATTCGATTTTTATAGATTTCATCATTTTTCAACGAGGATGTGGCCCCTTCTTTATTCTCAATATCTCATTTACTCTTCCTGCAGCCATGATTTCCTTTTTCTCTTTTTCCATGTATCCCTCATTCATGCACATAACTACAATTCACTGTTTTTTTTTACACATATCTGGGCCTCTCCTTTTCCTCTTATTCCCGAATTCTCCTAATGCTTCACTTCTCAAATACCCAACTTAGATTGCACAATGCTTTTCTCATTATTCATACGTAAAGGTACGAATTCATGCATGTATGACTCATGGTTACAACAAACTTACAGGCTCAGTTTTGGCTCACAAAGGAATGTTATTTGTAAAGGTTGGCTATTTGTCTTTAGCTGTGGTTTCCATTCATAACAACAAAATGCCTTCCTCATTTTTACTTTTACAGAGATAATTTAACTAGAAAATTAAAGCAACAATCAATCTCAAGCACTTATGCACTCACTCACCATTTCTGTATATCGCTCCCTCACCATTTCTATTTCTCTCATATCTTGTCACTCCCTGCTAATTGTTAATCCTCTAATTTTCATGTTGTTCTTCTCTAATTTCGTTCCCTGCTAGCTTAAGCTTGTATTAAAGATTATGCTACTTGCATGCACATCATAACTTCCTGACTAGTATTTCCAAAACACTATTCATCATTATCATGCAACATAAGTTCTCCTATCTTAAGTTCAGATTGTGCAGAATTTTTATACAGTCATCCAAATAGAAAATATAAAAGTGCTGAAATCATCAATAATTAGTTACAGTCATCCAAAATATTAGAGTTTTATTGTATTTTCTTCAACTGCAACCTTTCCTCAAAACATCTTGTTTCTGCCATCAAATAGTTGCTTCAGTCATCTGGGAAAAAGTCATCATAATCATCTACATCAGGATCATTTTCATACTCCCTTCCCATTTGATCTTCCTCATCATCATTTGAAGAGATAATATATTGAGTCTTTAGTGGCTCAGGTTCAGGTTCATCCCTTGCTCTTGTGGAAGGTTCAACAGCCCGAGTTGATTCTGCTACATTTTCCGCTACATTTACATTCCCTTTTTGTGTAGTACTGTGCTCTGTTGCATTTTTCTCTTTGTCACCTCCTCCCTCTAAGCTTGGCCTGTCCCCGGGCCAATTAAAGAAAGAGGAAAATTCATCTGGGTCCAAGAAAGGTTGTAGATTGTCTTTATCCTGTAATCCTTGATAAATATGCAATAACCCTCTGCACAGAGCACTCTATTGATATTCAAGATGATACAAATGTCTCATGACCCTCTTTTCTACAGCTTCAAGTGTTAGGGATGATGGTGATCTTGGAGGGCTAGGCGTTTGACTCCTCTTATTAGGTTTCTCTTCTACATTAGTGCAGTAGCGGTCAATAAACTTTGTCAATAGGTGCTCTAGTTTTCATCCTTGGTTCCACGAATACTCCATGGGTCTAACAAAGAGCAGTAATCAATGTTGGGAATCCTAACGTTCCCATGCGCTCACTACCAGTGATTCTATCCCAATTAATAAAGTGTTGTAATTTATAAGAAATAATTCTAGCAATGTTGATTATGTAATCATCTTGCATCATCGAAAACAACAAGTTGCACCTCAACATGTTCACATTAGACACATGCCTTATGGGTATAACATTGGACATCATAAAAGTGAGCCACACTTGAGCCAATGTTCTCATGTACCTCCTTATCTTAGTTTTTTTCCCAGAAGGAGCAATTTGGTACCCCTTTTCAGGGATACATAGAACAACGACTACCTTCCGGTTACTAAACCCTCTTCTCTTGCTTTGCAGTTTCTGAAAATCACACTTGTCCGACTGGTCTGGAAACGGGTTTCCCAACAAGTTGTCAATGGCTTGTGGACTGTATGATATCCACCTACCTCTCACCATTGTCTTCCTTTCCTCCCTTTCTTGTCTCTCTACCCAGGCATTGGCATAAAACTCCTTTACAACATCATCATCATACTTTCTCGAAGGTTCCACTAGTTTCTTCCAGTTTCTCCTTAAAAGTCCCATTAAAAACACATCATATTCACCAAGGTGCAACTCTACCCTTCTCTATGCGATGACATTCCCCTTTTTAATTTCTTCAAATCTTCATTCTTTGTTCGAGTTGAGGAACTGCCTAGCCTCTCTCTGGGCTTGTACATTGTTCGAGTTTTCACTTTCTGGGATTCCACCTGGTGGTATAGCTTCATCCACGAACGAAACGTTTCTCTGTCACTGCGATTGTTGTCGCACAGAAGTTGTACGCTTAAATCTTGGCATCTTTCACCATAAAAACAAGGTTAGTGACAATAGTATCAGTCTAGCAATATATTTCTTACCCCTCTACACTTAAAAACCATAAAAATCCAAAATTTTCTCTCGATGAACCCTAACCAACCACTCAAACAGTAACAGTACAAACTTTTTTTTAATGGCAGATTCAGTACTCAATATTAATGCTACCTCTAACATACATCTTCAAGTTCACAAGGAATCATCATCTAAAGATGGAGGAAAAGTTTGAGAGATTCTTACCTTGATTCCTCGAAGATTAGAGAAGAGAGAATGTAGAGAGAACTAAAAACTCGCTTCAGAGTTTCAGTGAAAAGTGACCTTGTGAGACAAGGTTCTTTCTTGAAATATTTGAACTGAACTCTTCTAAAGCGTGTTAGGTGGTAAATAGCCTAGGCTCTAATTTCAGCTTAAACTAAAAGATTTTTTTTAAAAAAAAAAAACAAAATTAAACTTACCAGGAATTTAAACTAACCTACATAAAAAATTTTACCTAAGCTAAAAAAATTAAATTAAAACCTTCACTCTCTAAATGCTAAGAACAAAGAAATTTAAAATTTAAACGTTGGATTGCCTTCTAGTAAGCCCTCATTTAACGTCATATAGCTTGACGCCTAAACTCTAATCACTCAATGTGATCACTGTGATGAGTCTCTCTACCTCACCACCTTTGTAATGTTTCAATCTCTGACCATTCACCATCCAACTCCTTTGAGATTTAGCATCTTCTATCTCAACCGCTCTATATGGTTTAACTTGTTTAATCACAAAAGGTCCTGACCACTTGGATTTCAATTTACCTGGGAACAACCTCAATCTAGAATTGAACAAAAGAACTAGTTGTCCCGGCTGAATTTTACTTTTCAAGAGCTTCTTATCATGGTAGGCTTTCACACGTTCCTTGTACAGCCTTGATGATTGATATGCACTCAGTCTCATATCCTCTAACTCGCTCAATTGAATTTTTCTCTTCTCAGTAGAAGCCTTAGAATCAAAATTTAGCCACTTTAGTGCCGAAAAAGCTTTATGTTCCATCTCCACGTGAAGATGACAGACATTTCCATATATCAGCTGAACTGGAGACAGAGTTATTGGTGTTTTAAAAGTTGTTTTTGTATTCCCACAAAGCCTCATCTAATTTGACGGACCAATCCTTGCGTGATGACGCCACTGTTTTCTCCAAAATCTGCTTCACCTCTTTATTAGAAACCTTCTCTTGACCATTAGTTTGTAGTAATATAGAAAATATCCTTTTGTTAGCAAGTGTATTAAGTACTCAACTAATATAGAAAATAAGTAAGAATATCGTATCCATAGGGAACGAAATTTATAATTGAGAAATGAATTGATATCAATGTATTGTGAATCAGAATATGTAATGAAAAGATATTGATTTTGAATGAGTATGAAAACGTTAAAGCAGAGGAATTAACAATTAAATTGATAAAATTTATATTAATGAAGATCTTGGGATTGAATTGTATTAATCTCCTTCTTATTCACTCTTGATTATACCATGAATATCATCTCTCTCAATTACCATTTTGTGCAAACAAAATTCATTTAACCTGATCTCTCTAGAATTGAAATTTATAAATTAAAATATCAAGTTTTGTCACCAGTTACTTGCATATATTGATCAGCCTTAAGCACAGTTACTATAAACAGTCATTACACTATAATTCATTCCTGAACTTATACATGCAATGAATAATACATTTGGTTCCAAATCCAAAAAGTGTTTTCTAGTCACAATAAGAATTCTAAGATAAATCAACGTATGAATAAAATGTAAAACAATGACAATTTAGATTAATGATATCAAATAATGTCAAGAGTGCATTCAAAGTTAAGAAATTACATTCAATCCCAAGAATAAGGAACTTAGCTACTCATGGTAGTCATGGAAAATATAATAGAAAAGA
>Ga0099825_1001484_pt1 | contig 30094 bp, 10 predicted proteins | sample SiratroredBW_FD_76838 | JGI IMG/M metagenome (GOLD analysis project Ga0099825, IMG submission 76838) | Root nodule microbial communities of legume samples collected from California, USA - Siratro red BW | ecosystem: Host-associated > Plants > Roots > Nodule | place: USA: California | collected...
AAATAAAAAAAAAAAAAAAAAAATTATAAATATTTTTAAAAAAAAAAAAAAAAAAAAAAAAAAACTCTTTTATTTCTTAACTAGAGTTGAAGTAGTATCATAATTTCAAACTTATAAATTATCTCATATTAATAGTTGTAATTCATTATTATATTATATTATTATAAAGTGAAATTAATTTAAATTTTTTGAATTATTTTTTTTCTGAAATAATTTTATTTGAACAATAGTTAATTATTCATGTAATTTTATTTGTAACTTATAATAATTTTAGTTATAATAGGAATTTGCGTTGATAGTCTATATGTTCAAGATTTTTATTAAATGGGCAATTTGTTTTAATTTATCAAAATAGATAATTTTTTTAAAAAATTATACAAATAAGTAACTCATGTTTTAAAAACATGAATTCAAAGTAAAATCGCACTTTTAAAATACCAAAAATACATTTAAATAGAGATTAGGATATGAATATACAATTTTTTTTTATGAAGTTGAGAGATACGACTTGACTTTTTTCAATGTTTTTATATTGAAACTTATATTTTATTTCAAATAAATATTTTTTTATTTTAAAATTTGTTTCTAATTATTTGATTAATAAATTAAAATTAAATTTTATATATTTTTTCAAAATATTCATATATATATATAATAAATAAGAGTGATCACAGTGGTTTCACCAGCATATTAAGAAAAGTTTAGTATTGATTGTGTAATGCAGTGGTAAATCATCAAACACTAAATAAAAGATAGTATAAGTAAAAATTACCTAAAGTTTTCTCCCAACAAACATTCAATCAATGAAAGTATACATTTGGACTTCAACAGGAGGATATAGAGTTTCCTAAAATTACTATTTTAGATAATGAAAAACTTATTAAGAAAATAAGTGAGGAAAAAGTAGTAGAGGCCATAAAGGATTGTGATGGAGGCAAATGCCCGGGATCCAATGGGTTCAATTTCAACTTTTTAAAGTAATCTTGGGTAATAACAAAAAGAAGATGTGTTGGGAATTGATAAAAATTTCCATACATTGGGACATTGGCCCAAAGGAACCAACACATCATTCATTAGCTTCGTACCAAAAGTTGAAAATCCACAAAAGTTGGGGAAATATATGCCAATTTCTCTAGTGGGCTGCATATACAAAATAATATCTAAGATTTTAACAAAGATTGAAAAAAATACTGGATAAAGTCATAGATGCTATGCAATATACTTTTCTAGAGAAAAGATGTATGCTAGATAGTGTAGTTCTAGCCAATGAAGTTTTAGAAAAAGAAAAAAGAAGGAAGGAATGTATGAACATAAATATGGACTTTGAAAAGGCATATGACACTGTCAACTAGGAATTCCTAGATTATATGATGGGCTGTCAACTAGGAATTCCTAGGTTATATGATGGGCAGTTTAGGATTTTGTTCAAAGTGGATTAAATGGGTTAAGAAGTACTTACAATCTTCATCTATATATGTTTAGTGAATGGTAGTCAATAGATAAATTCAAACCTGAGATAGGACTCATGCAAGGGGATCTGTTAGCACTGCTTCTAGTCCTCATTGTTGTATAAGTTTTAAAAGAGGCTATTAGAGAGGCTGAGAAAAACGGTTTGTTAGAAAGGATGAGAGTGGGTAAAAAGGAGGTGAGCATTAGTATGTTGTATTTTGCAAATGATATTATGTTCATGTGTAAGGCAACTTACAAAAAGTGATAAGTATTAAGAACATTCTAATTAGGTGTTTTGAGCTAGTATCAAGTTTAAAAGTAAACCTTCAGAAAATTGGGATTGGAGGAATAGACATAGATCCCACAACTATACAGAGGTTTTCAATAATCTTGAATTGTTCAATCATAAGGCTATCCTTCACTTATCTTGATTTTTTTTATCAACAATAAGGAATGAAATAAATGGGAACATTTGGGATATTCTAACCCTTTGTACAAAAGAAATATACACGCACAGCCTCAAACATGCTTCAGCCATGCGAACATCCAAAAATCACTAATAACAAAACATAACATCTAAAATTCACAACCATAATGATAAGCATTCAGTTTCCTAGCATCTCACCCCGACAATGTCATCTTTGAGAACATCCACTTGATGATACAATCATGTAACTACCGATGCGTCGTTCTTCCAAATCACCTTCTATAATATTGCCTTGATATTGCAAAAACACAATGCATACACAAAACTCACGGGCCAAGCATGTAGCCCTTATCAATATGTTGAATTACATATTTTGCTAGTGGTCTGCAATATGTCATCCTAGCACACATCTCTCTGGTTCATACTTCTACCCACTATAAAGTCAATTTAACTAACATGCTCATGTCCCAACTCACTTTTCGCCAAATCTCTATTAATCTAAAAGTTTTAAACAAGTGGATTGATACACCAGTCAGAAAATGAGATTCTTGATTTACAATACTTGCTAGCAATGAAAACCCATGTATTAACATGAGTAATTGCTAACATCTCCAACACGTCACACTTCCTATTTTCAAAAATAATCTCATTTCTGTGCTTCCAAATGTTCTATATGATTGACATCCAAACCATTCTCTACACATCATTACGCTTACTACCCAATCCAGCCAGCTTAAATCCTAACCAGTGACTATGAGCTTCATTGTGGTGCACATTTTGTACCCAACCCATTTGTCACATAATTGCCAAATACTACTACTTTTCTTACAAGAAAATAATACATGATTTACAGTTTCCTCACATGAGTTGCAGAAACACAGTTAATATTGTTTATTATAATCCCTCTCTTGCGCAACAAATCCCGGGTTGGAACTCTACTATGCAACACCCTCCATGCATACAACGGAGCAATGGACGGGCCTTTAGACCTCTGCAATTTCTCAAAAATCTTATTATTCTACCCACCAGCAGCCTTTACTAAGGTATTATAAGCTTCTTTTACTTTATATTCACCACGAATAGCCCCTGCCTAAACCCATTAATCTTGTGCATATATTCTACCTGTTTATCTTACCTGACTAATATTCTTTATTTCTTAAACATGATGTTGGAAAAGATGTGTCATCTCTAAATAACATGAGAGATCAAAGAGGAAAAGCAAGACTTAGTAAGAAAATTACTACAAATTAAAGAAAATGTATTATGATATGAGAAATGTCATGACCTTTAGAATATTGTGTCTTTTTTATCCTTTAACTTTTAGGTATATTGATATGTAATTTTGGTATACTTTGAAATGCAACAAAAGATTATTTTTGTTATTATAAATTTATGTATGGTTTAATTATTTAATTAGTAATTATAAAAATAGGTTTAATTAAATTATAAGATTATAAATTGGTGGATATATTATATTTACTTAATATTCAAATTACAAAATTTCCAACAAATATATTATATTTTACAATTATTATAATAATAATCATTACAAATGTTATATTATAACATTAATAATAGCGCTTACATGCTTTATTTGTTACAATAAAATTATTTTGTCAATTAAAATAATTATGACAATTTTAACTAACATTATTTATATATTTACAAACACCACTTTATACAAAGTGTTAAATGAGGGGTGTTGACTTTCATAACCGACAAGGTATATAAAAATAATTGTCACTACATACACAATTTTTATAGTGAAATTATTTTAATTCCTTACCAGATTCATTAAAAATTACAACTATTACTAATATTTTTTATAATTATTATGATAATGATTATTACTATAATTATGATTATTATTATTATTAATATTAATGGTAATAATAATAATAGTGGTATTAATAGTATTAATAATAGTAATATTAATATTAATAATTATTATTATAATAATGATGATATTAACATTAAGAATATTAATAATATAATAATATTAATAATAATAATAATAACAATTCTGAAATATTATTATTATTAAATATTAATAATGTCAATAATAATAACAATAATATTACCTACAAAAACTGTTTTATTACAAATATAAATATGAAGATAATAATTTGTATGTAATAATCTATGTGTAATATTAAATTTATCTATAAATTTGTAATATATATAATAATTTATAGATAAATTAATTTTCTAATGATTAATTTATACATGATAATCACTGTTAAATTGTGAATAAATATTGATTTCCTGACATTTAGTCTTTAATTTTATTTGATTATGTAAATTTTCCTATCATGATGTACTACTATGCATAAGATGGTGATGTTACACCAAACTCTTAATAGTCTGTTTGTTTTTAAAGACTGATTTACGTAGATCAATGAAATGCGAAAAATATGCATATAAAAAAATGCATCGAGAGTACGAAAATCTAATAATAAAATATTAATTTGAGAAAATAATAAAAGTTTACTTATTTCTCTTTGTTGTGATAATTTTTTATATGGTTTTATATTAATTTTTATTTTAATTTATTAATATTTTTATTTATGTTATAATAAAATAAATATAATTAATTAAATAATAATAATAAATGTTAATAATAAATTTATAAAATAGTAATAAAAATAAGATAATTATCAAAATAAAATACTAAAAATATTAATATTAAAAACTAATAATAATAATAATAAAATCAAAAAATAATATTTATAATAAAAAATGAATAATAATAATAAAAGTAATTATAAAAGTAATTTTCTAATATTATATAATTAAAAATATTAAAATTTTATTTCACCTATCATATCTCACACAAACTGTTCATTCAAATCTCACCACATTTTTCTTAGTCCACACAACTCAATCTTTCTCACACATTCATCTCAAATTCACTTCATCAAATTTCTCCCCGTTCTAAACAAAATCCTTCATTTGTGGAAAAAAGTCATGAACAAAGAACATCAAGGAGGTCAAAGTTTCATACACAAAAAAAGGTTTTTGAGACGTGCACCATCACTATATGGGTTGTTTGTGTCTACTAAAGAAAATAATATACTAAATTAATTTTATAACAATTATGATTTTTGAACCATTTTAGTGTTATTTGATTATGAAGATGTATAACAAATGAGTTAACTTACTATTTCTTAATTTAAAAATATTTTATTCACCTTGTTATTAGGGTATTATGAGGTATCATAGTTTCATTAGTCGAGACTACATGACATTATAATATTAAACAATATAATAATTTTTCCATATTTAAAGAAAAATATTGGTTTGACAATCGTGTCTTATTACAACCTTATGCCAACGGGACATGGCACCACTTGATGACGTGAGAGCAAAATGATATTTTTGTCACAAATTTAAAATATTTGAATGGCACAACTTTGCTTAGTGCACTGTGTTTTAAAGGTTAAGTATTTGAGCAACTTAGTGCAATGAAAGTAACTTCAGAAGCGGGAGAAACGACACTTGCAGAGGTCTCAAGTACAATTGTTAAAGGAAATTGTTTGTCATAGAGAAAAAAAAGATTTTGTGGTTTAGGAGAAGTGAGGGCGAGGTGACTTTTTCAGCAAGGTTTACACTTAAAAGGTTAGTTTTTCATTATATTTGTTTTTTTTTTCTTATGCCTTTTGTTTGCATTCTAAATTACGCCTACTTGACAACTATCATGTGTAACAGATTATACATGTGGCAAAGGGTATTGTGAATATGACAAAAGGCAAATATGTAAATTTAAGACTTAGCAGTGAGAATATGATAAAATTGACAGAGAAATTCAAATTTTGAAATGATTGATGAAATGGGTGGGATTGTGAAATATTATAACCATTATGTTAGCATTTGTAATTATTAATTAATTTAAAATTAAGATGAAAAATTAATATAAAAATAATAAATTATTTTATTTTTATTTTTATAATAAATTTAAATTGGAAAAAATTATAAAATTGTTATTTGAATTAAAGTTTACATTTTTTTAATTTGTAAAAAAAATATCTAAATAATTAGTAGTGAAAATGAAATAAAATTGTTAAGATATTTTTTATAAATAAATATTAATTAAATGATTTAATATTATTATTAATAAAATAAAAATAATCATATTATTCAATGATTTAATATTAAAAAATAGAAATAATAATATTATTAATAATAATAATAAAATAAATATTTATGCAATACTTAGTTAATGTAAAAATATCTTTATATTTCTGATGTATTTTTTCAAAGTTTTCAAATATTTAATTATTATATTATTCTTGTCTAAAAAACAAAAAATAAAAACCTGCATTATATGTTAATTTTAATCACCAACTTTCGATTTCTCACAAACGAAATAAAAAAAAATCATCATTTTTTTATACTTCATTATATCAAAAGGCTGTATATCACATATAAGCACTCTTAATACAAGAAAAATGCAAATTAGTGTGGGCCAAAAACCCACACAAAGCACCAAAAACCAACGCAAATGTGTGGGCATAGCGTGGGTAAAGGACCCACGCTAAAATCCTCGAAGTAAATTATCGTGCGTAGACTATGCCCACGCTATCGAATACAGAATTAAATATAATAAATTATGTGTGGGTCAGACCCATGCAAAAATGGTAGCAGCTTGTAGGGGCTAGGCCCACGCTTATAATAAAAAAAACATGTTTTTAAAAAATAAAAAGAAATCTTATTATTATTTCGACATTTATACTACTTTTATTTATATTTTTATTACCCACCATTAATCTCCATTAATCTTTTAATCAAAACTTGGAGAGACCTCTTAACCATCAGACAAGAAGAGTTTTCTTGTCATGTTACGATTATTATTATACTTATTAAATAAAAAAATAAATATAATTAGTGTGTGGGTCTGGCCCACGCTTGGTTTTATTTTTTTAAAGATTTATTTTGCGTGGATCTAGCCCACGCTGCTTGTGCGTTTTGCGTGGGTCTAGCCCACGCTACTTGCTGCTTGCATGCGTGGGTTTGGCCCCCGCTTGGTTCTATTTTATTTTTTTTAATTTTCTTTTGCGTTTTGCATGAGTCTATACGGGTCTGGCCCCGCTTGGATTTATTTTGTTTTTTTGAATTTTTTTTTTACGTTTTGTGTGGATCTAACCCACGTTACTTGTAATAAATTAATTACAAATAATATTTTGGTGCACAGGTCTAGTCCCGTCTTTATTTTATTTTCTATTTTTAATTTTTTATTCATATTACGTGGGCTTTAATAATTTAGAGTGGGTTAGCCAACGCATCTTTTTGGCAGCTTATTTGCTATTTTCTTGTAGTGATAATACTCTGTTTGAACTAACCGTAGTTACTTATTGAGTTGGAAAATTTAACCAAAAAAACCACACAAGATGCCGTATCATATGGTTCAAAGACTATCAAATATCAATTAAAAGCTAAGTGACAAAAGAGAGGCATTTACCTTTAAACTCCATCTGTCACAACTTAGCTTGATTTGTGGCTTTCATCTCAAACTTTGACCAGATATATCGTTGCTATAAGCAAGGAAATTTTACTTTCCACGGCACGTACAGTATAATATTGATGTATAATTTTTCTCACCACAGTTAGTGGAATCTTGCATTGGATGTTAGTACTCTAGTAGTAGTTTTTTTCTACTAGATTTACAAAGCACATAACACCTATAAATAAGCATCCAAAGTCACTCTTTTCAGCACCAAGCACCTAAGAAAACAGCATAGTGAAAAACAGATGATATACAAAATGAATGTTTGTACCTCAATAGCATCCATGGTTGTGCTGCTCATTCTCCTTTCAGCAAATTGGTTGTGTTGTGAAGCACAGCAGTGTGGTCCTAGTGGCAGAATCATAGGAAAGAAGCCCCCACCAGGAGAATGCAACCAAGAGAATGATTCGGACTGTTGTGTACAAGGCAAGAGGTACACAACGTACAAATGTTCTCCAGCAGTGTCAAGCAACACGGAGGCTCAACTCACTCTGAACAGTTTTGAAAAGGGTGGAGATGGAGGAGGGCCTTCAGCATGTGACAACAAGTATCATTCTGATGACACACCAGTGGTTGCTCTTTCCACTGGATGGTATAGCAATGGGAGTAGGTGCCTCCACAACGTTACCATCAGTGCAAATGGCAAAAGTGTTGTGGCCATGGTGGTGGATGAGTGTGACTCTACCATGGGTTGTGATGAAGACCATGATTATCAACCCCCTTGTCCCAACAACATTGTTGATGCCTCCAAAGCTGTCTGGAAAGCCTTAGGTGTGCCTCAAAATCAGTGGGGTGGATTGAAAATTACATGGACTGATGCTTAATGTAATACTACTACTACTACTGCATGCCTTTCTATCTTGTGCTGTATAACATTTGTCCAGTAAACTTAAGGTCTCAATAGTCTTTGTGACATAAAACAGGCATAAAGCAACCAGAAAAGTCTTAATTTCTATACGGATAGAATTCTTGTGCTAAGCCATTCTCCCAAAATGACACAAGAGTCCTAATTTCTGATTGCAAGAAGAAATGTAAGCATATGTATAATCTAACAAGTGTAATAGTTTATGAACTCCAAGTCTATCTGAACCAAATATTTAAGACTTACATTAATGTTCTACAGTGTGAGAAGAGTATATAAAGAAACAGATACCAACAAAAAGGGAGTTATTATGCTGCCTTGAACACGGATTGCTTTTACACAAGCCACAACTGCAAGTTTCATTACACAGAATGGGCCACATGCTTTTTTGAGCAGACTTTATGAATATTTTAGACAAATTCTAATTACATGTAAAATCCAATCCAAATAAAAATTAAATAACACAGCAGAATTCATGGAGTAAAGGCTCAAATTCACTGGCTACTTTACTTGACCCTAGTAATATAAAACCAGGAAAATATGAAGAAAAGTAATAGAATAGAAGTCCCCTAAAATAGTTTCTCTTAAACAGAAAAACATAACAAAGAGCAACCCAATAATATCTCTTAAGGACTCTGTCTCAACTTTCCAACAATGTTGTCTCAGGTGAAAAAGGAACAATTGATTAGTCCTGTTCCCTTACTCCAACCCTAATACGATATTTACACCTTTGAGAGCCATCATACCGATGATCCATGATATTAACTTCAAGAATATCAAGCTTAGGACACTTCCCAGGAAGTTCCATATACAAGGAGTTCCTATTTTCAAGAGAAAGTCTTAGCTCAACTAGATTCTTAAACAGTAGAAGATCAAGACTAAAAGGGTATGTCTCTACCCTAAAATCACCCAAAGACAGAAATTCAACATTATTTAATTCTTTCATAGTCTCACAAACAAACTGGTTAGCATAAAAATTCTTGATATCACCATACACTGTGATATAAACTTTGGCTTTCACAATGTTTGACCTACTACCACTTTCCAAGTAGTCTTTGACAAAATCATAACTACGATCACTTTGAATAACAAGGTTGTAAAACCATTTGCGTTGGAAGAGTTGGATAACTCGAGAGTTTCTCACAATCTTCAACTCGTTGAAATGTGACAAGTACCAGTTCTGCTTCAGGTGGAACAGTTCAAGAGCTGGAGATCCAGAGATAAGGTTCCTGATGCTTGTGAAGGAGGTGAATGCATGCAAGTGCAGGTGCAAACTCTTGAGTTTAGGAAGATGAACATCAAAAGGAATAGAGAGATTAAAGAGACCCTCGAGCTTCAAAGTGACAAGTGTAGCACAGGTGAACAAGGTGGCGAAGTTGAGCACGCTTCTGTGACACATGCATACGGAGATATCCAAGTGTTCAACTTTTCTTGCTATCACTGCAGAGACCCATTGTTCCACGTAATGTGAGCAACAACTATGGCTATTACATTTGAGATGAAACCTTGTGAGGTTTGGTGTTATGCGTTGCGCCAAGAATGTGTTAACAGTTTCGTGGGATTTTATGAGTGGTTTGGAGCAGTGAATGTCAAGAAATGGAAGCATGCTCCATAGAAATCTCCACCTGGTAGACAACAAGGATGTAGCTATGGCTTCCTCGGTAGTAAGAAATGAAAGGATGTAACACAGTACATCATCTGATAACTTGCTAATTCTATCCTCTCCTGATTTTCTCTCATTCGTCATCACTGCTGTCTAAGTGTAGGGGTTTTGTGCAATCATTTGCTAAGTCAGTGTTCAGAAGGAACCTTAAGTGTATCTGAATTCAAAAGCTTTGATTTTTGTACACCCATGTGTTATCTTCTTATTTCTTAATATCTTTTTGCCTTTTTCTATAAAATATCTTTGATGGCATTTTCCTTTTGTAAACTTTTAGTGAAAATGTAATGATTAAGATACTCATTTTAGTGTAAACAAAAGCCACTTCAAATGTGATTCACAACCTCTATAAAATGAGTATATTCTTAAATATGAGCTCCACTTATGGGACTCTCTTAAAACAAAGCTCTCCTATAATGGTTTGTTAGTTAATAAAGATGCAAATTAGTTCTGATACAAATTAATTTTAGTTTTTGGAAAATAATTATTTCATTTTTTACTTTTTTTCTATACATTTATCATAAAAAATCATCAAATATCAGTTGATTATATGGTGTTCTGGTTTTCTATAATTCACCATCACTCTCATTGGTCATCCTATTCTGTGGAAGTGGTAGAGTGGTTGATGTAGGGAAGGTGTCTAAAACCAAAATATCATGGATGATGGTACAAGGGTCACTTTCCAGCACTTCCCTTCAGACACAAAACAAAAGGCATTGTATGATACATGCACCTTGGACTTTGGAAAGCAACTGAACTGCAATGCCACGCACACGCAATTATAAAATCAGAGTTTAGGTAAACATCACTTCAGTAGAAACCAAATCAACTACGGCAGAACAACATAAAACGAACAAACATTTGTATAACGCCATCCAGTACGACCAAACCCTTATTCCTTTAGCAGCTGACGGTTGGTCTTCAACAATAATAGATGTTTGAACTCTTGAGTAGTGATTCCCAAGCCATGCTGACTCTGGGGAAATAAATTGTACCATTTTAGTGATGATTCACGTGGTTCTTCCAAGCAACTACAACAACTACGTATGTTAGTTTTAGAAGTTCTGGCAATGCAATTGTTATTGCATTTTGTCCAAATTTCAGCAATTACAAATCAAACACAGTTTGAAAACCATTATGACACTTTTCTTTTATCAACACTACAGTGGCATTGTTGCTCGATGTTTGAGGTTGTTAAGTAGGTTAAGTACGAAGATATGGTTATCCTTCACACCAACTAGTTATTTACATTCTACTCATGTCTTCAATTTAATTCTATGTATTAGAGGGTGGATGTTATGCTGTAATGCAACTGCTAACTTCAACGTCTCTTCCTCCCCCTGTAGATGTTTTTTACTGCATATTTCAGAAAACATTGTTACATCAATTTGAGCATGTATAAAATTTACATGCTATTTCTTCCCATGGAAGCAAGTTGTTCTTGAGAGTAAAAACCTAGTTGACTGTCTGTTTTAAGGGACTTAAGAGACCAATCCAATAACAATCAGCTAAGTTACCTACAAGAATAGCCAATGGAGTGAGTCCAATGACTCCATAAAAGCCAATATTTCGAAGGGTTAAAACTTAGATGTTGTTCGGTGCCACTGTTACTTCCGTCTCCGTAATTTGCTTAGACTTTTAATGCAAATCTTTATCGTACAGATTACCTAGGTGAAACTTCAATTCTAATTGCAGAAAAACATCAAAAACACATAAAGAACTGACCCATGTTCTGCCCTTTCTCAAAATGAGTTTGGAGCCTAAACTGTTACAACCTAATCAAATGACCATGAATATCAATGGGGGTGAAAAGCAAAGGAACGGTTCGTTGGGGAAAAGGTGTGAGACATGAAGAGAGAATGCAAATTTGAAAAGTGCAGGGTAACTCACCATTGCAACAAGAATAAGATACACTAGAATTGAGAAGGTAAAAACCAAAGCATAACACCCACAATTCTCAGACATAACACTTCCTATTGTGCATTCCCAATAGTAAATCTTCATGCACCTTTGTCATTGCCTTTCAGGAGACCATAGTTCAATGACAAAAATCACACTAGTTTATATCATAATTTGTGCCCCAAAACCACAAAACATCTAGCTCAATGTCAATTTCTTTCAAATAAAATATAAACAACAGTCTGTATTCAACCAAGAACGCGAAATATTCGAATTAAAATTCCTCACAGCTACAAAAATATTGAGTACCACCCTAAAGTCAATCATGGGTAGAGATAGGTGACATTTTATCAAATTTCCATAAGTCAGCTGGCTTCTACTCTGCATTTGGTACTTCCCATGCTGTAGTTACTACTAAAGGAAAATTAGATGAGTGACCATGAATCTGAAATATACACTCAGTACTGCATATGCTAAATAAATTTTCACCCGCGCATTAAATCAATGTCAATATGAGAATTGCGCATATCCAATGGTCGTGATGCTGGCCACGGACTTAAAGATGGGGTTGGAGTAAGATTTTGATTCGGAGAGAGGCTATTCACTGCAACTGGATTATGAACTGTCTGATGATCAGTCTCTATAGTAACTTCTGCCCCTTCTGAAGGTTCTTTTTTCTTCATCTTTGTCTTTGATCCACCCCATGTAAAGCTTCCAACTATCACCTGTGGTAATAGAACATCCAAATTTAACAAGTTGCTGGTTTTGAAATGACAATGATGATCTTCAACACATGATATGATGGCAGCAACAAAATGCATTTACCTGAACTGGACTTGCAGCAATGAGCACTCCGCCAACTCCTCCTCCTATGACACGACCATCAGGACTTGCAAGGGAAACACTTAATCCACCGGTTCGATTGCGGGAGCCACCGCCATCGACAACCAAGTAAGAGCCTGACAGGCACAATATCTCGAAACGCCCCTATTGAACTCAAAGTCCATCAATAGTTATACATAACCAAAGTAAATCATTTCAACAAGATAAGAAAAAGTGTTGAAAAGGATAGGAAAAAGAAAGCATACTGAAGAACCACTTGAGATGGCTCTAGATTTATTGTTGAGTGAAATAAAATGCTTTAAGAAAACACACGTTTAGCACTATGACTAGGGACAAGGAAGCTCGGTAATAATAGATATTTCTAATAAAAAATCTGAAACTAGACTGGCCAAAACTTGTAGAATCAGTGTTTTTTACTCTTTCAGCGGAATACTAAATTAAATTGCATTTAAGTAACATAGCATGTGCTGTCATACAAGTGAGTAGATAGCAGAAATACATTGGATGCACCTATATACATGTTCTGAAGACACAAAAGAAGCTTAAAGCAACTAGAACAGAGTTTAATTTCCAGAGACAAAGTATTTCTAGCATCCGTATGAATTGAATGCTCATTCTCCAAAAAATAGCAACAGAATCAGAGCATAAAGTATTGTCATTTGATTAAGTAAATGTGTTAGGCAAGAATTGATATCAAGTGAAATTGTTTATCAACTACAATTCTATCTGAACATAGATGTATAAACACAACACTAAAAAGTTACAAACCTCATATGTGACAGTGCCACCTGATGTTGAAGGCTGACGAAGTGTCACAGTAGACACAGCACCATTGGCTGACAAAATGCATATAGCTCTCGGCCCCTGCTGAGAAAATGCCACGATTTTTGTGGCAACGTCCTGCAGAGAAGGAAAGGGCACAATTTTTGAAAGAGTATTTCTTCATTTTTAGAGCAAGGATCATCTTGTAGCACATTATGTTTCAAATGAAATCATTTTTAGAGTAAGATCATCTTACATGCATTGATGGGCAAAAAAGTAACACTTCAATAAAACAATAATGCAGACAAAAGATGAATTTCATATTATATCAACATCTATTTAGAAATTACTAACATCAGTTTCCTTTCTCTATGGGGAAATTAATACATTAAGTTGATGATTAAGTCAAGAGACCGATTTAATGTAGTACTTTGTTTCTCACCCAAAGATATCAAACTTTGTCATCCAGAATCAATCAATTGATGCTTTATCTAGATCTTCCTTCAAAATGAGAGAAGACAAACACTGAAGAGGTGTTTGATGTGTTCTATCTTTTGATATAGTTGATGCACTTTTACCAATTATAAAACTGCTATCTAGTTACATTTTATTACCTGTTTTCAAATTTTTGCAAAGAAAGTGGAGAAAACAATAAAAAAAATAAATCCTAAACCATAAACCCTAAGCAGAAACTATGAAGACAGGGAGGCATGTATTTACTTATTAGTGAAAATGAAAGCAAAAAACAATACATCTTCACCATTTCCTTCACAAGGTCTGAAAAGAGAAAACAAAAAAAAAAAAAAAAAAAGATACCGTTTTGCAATTTATAACTGAAGATGAAAGCAAAACAAACACAAATGCAGCCTATAAATATTCAGAACATAAACTTTTCATCATAGACAAAAAGAAATAGAAATATTGATACTACTTTTTAAAAGTAAGAGGCATACTTCTCCAATAGCTATGGTAATGATGTGAGGAGTGAAACCCATCCCAGCTGAACCAGACATCAGTTCACCTAGCAATAACCACTCAAAGTCAAACACGAATCACCCTTTACAGTAATTTATAATCAAACAAAATTAATATACTTACTCTTTACAGACAGAACCAAAATGATCCTTTTAAAGAACATTTAACTTGTACCCTTGTCATTCACCTAACTTTTAATTAATTTACATGTGTTGTTTTATTGTAATGTAGAATTAAAAAAAGTAAAATGGAAAATCTTATCAGTGTTCCTTACTTAGTTTTCTGAAGTAACAAACCATTTAGAACAAACTAAAACTCCTAAGTTAACATTGATTTGAAATGAACAGAGTAGTTTTGCAGCAGTTATGGAAAAGTATAAAGCTTTACTGATGTATAATGTATTAAATTCATATCTGTCCAACTAATTCTAAGCAGATTTCTGTTCATCTTGGATACAATCATTTTGATTCAATAGGATTAGTCTAGAGAATGAATTGTCAACTATTACCATTATTATTCAAACAATGCATACTTTGCACCTATACATTACTCAATAAGCCAAAACTGCCTATTGTTCATAAATCACAATGAAAACACGATTTATTGCAAATAATGTAATATTATTGCCAAAAACACAACTTTTTATCTTGGGCATGGTAAAAATATCAACTTGTTGAAATTAATTTATAGGTATACTAGCTCTAACAATACTACCTCCAACTTTATATATAAGAAAGAAAAACAAAAACATAATTCATCAAGACCACTAGTTAAATTAGTTAACTTTAATTAATAATGTCATAAAATTAAATTGTACTCCAAGAATACCTATGAAGTTAAATGATTGAACTGGTACTAAATGGCATTTTTCTATTTCAAAGAATAATACTTTCAACAAGTATGACTTATAAATTAGAAGGGGTAAGTGGACGAGTGACAGGGTAAGGGTGTATGGCAGGGTAAAGGGGATGAGCAGAAAATTTTTCAAAAAGCAATGAGAAATATTCAAATTGGGAATAAATTAGAAGGATAATTAAGAAAATATTGGAAAAAAAATGCCAAATGAAGTTATATTTTTAAATAATTTTACTGCAGATTTCACATGCGGCTGCTGCAGCTGCAGTAAATGTGCAATGAAATGCAAGTTCAGTTCCTGCTCCAATTCAACCCTAGTATTAAAACACTGATATCATGTCACTTATAACTAAAAGAGAAAAGAAGAAAAAAAGAAAAAAAAAAAAAATTCCCTTTCTTGAATACAATCTGAGAGTAATAATAAATAATTATATAATATTTAACTGTAATCATCAAATTAGTGCTAAAGACTCAAACAATCAAATTTAAAACTCCGAGTAGTTTAGTTGCAACATCCATAATAATTTGTACTAGTACCATAATCTCAATAAACCAAAACTTTTGAGGGTTCAACTATCTGTAAACATTGCATCTATCTGGTAACAAACAAAATTGAGTGTGCAAAAATACTAATAATTTATTCATATATACCCAATTATATTGGCAAAGAAAAGTTGTTGATTTAGTTGAGTTTTTTAACAGAATGACAATATGAAAAAATAAATAAAAATAAAAACTCTGAAGGAAAAAAAATGAAATTATGTAATTTTGAGTTCAAGGAAATGCTAGAGCATTAATACAACAACCAACCAATCCAGCTTCACAATAATACTCAACAACAGTTTCAAAGCAAAATCCAGATTTTGCAGTAACACAGTAATCTCAACAGACCAAAAAGTTTGAGAGCTAAACCATCCCACACACAATCCACATAACTTGCAATCAGAAAGAAAATAACAATTTATCCACTGCAATACAAAAAGTCATTGTTAATTCAGTTTATTAAGATGTTAGAATCAAAAGGTTTTAGACAGCAGCAACATCTCAACTCAACTTCAAATCATCACTACTTCACTTTCAGCTTTCACCAAATGCAGAACAAAATAAAAGCTGAGATGGTGATTTACCAAGAGAAGCCAACTGCTGTTTCTTCCCTGATCCTGGTGGGCGCCCTCTACCTCGTTTCTGACCTTGTGCCAAGGCTCCAGGATGACTTGCTGGTGTTGGAGTCAATGCCAACGACACAGCTCCATCAGGCCCATATTTTCTAGGCCTTCCTCTCTTCCTTTTGCCAGATTCTCCAGGCATTGCACCAGAAGGAACACTCACATTGACACATGGAGATGAAATTCCTGAAGATTCCAATGGTAAAGGAGATCCAATGGTGCCACCACCCCCAATGCTTGATTGAAATGGTAAACTAGGACTAGACAAGGGTCGAATATTGGGGGAGTTGTGCAGTTCAGGTTGAGTTCCAGCACCAGGTATTCCTCTCTGCATGTAGTAAGATGCAGAGCCAGGTAATGTCATTTGGTCTCCTCGATCCATGCATTTACTACACCTTGAAACCCCTCAATATTCAATTCCACCTATCTCTGTTCCCATATATAGTCCATGGTCACAAAGATTGGAGGAAAGAAAAAAAAAATGCACAGATCAGAAAACCATGAAATAGTCTATCATTATGAGAATTTGGGCAAAAAGTGCTTTAAATTATACTAGCAACAACAACATGTCCTTCAAATCAGAAGCACAGGCTTCCCACAGAGAAGTTTTTTTTCTCAAGGATAACACATTAACACCCTATTGAAAATATACATATGAAGGAAGAGAAAGGGACCCTGGACTCAATTAAAGGTACTGAAAACAACCAAAAAGTAGAAAGATAGATCAATGAAAAGAGTGGAAAGCCTAGCTAGAAGGTGGTTCACACAAATATTCTAGTAGTAGACCAATTACAGAGAAGACAAAAAGAGAAGCTAGGTTACATACAGCTTACCAAATTATATAGAAACAACAAAAGGCTTCACATTGAAGATAAAGGCCAGGTGAACTGTAACAGGTCCACACTCACCAACCCATGATAAAACCTTAAAGGCCAAGCAAATTTCATGATGACCATAACCATGTAGTAGTGTATTAACCTCACTCACCCTTTGATGCCAACACCCAGAAAATCAAAACCCCAAAAATAAATTCCTTTACTTATTTATCATGAAGAACCAACCACTCAACCACTTCAATTCAAAATCACATATTTTTTAACCCCAGTTTCGAATTCAAGTAAACAGGACAAAATGTCAGAAACACCACACAGAAAGCGACAACCTTTTTGAAGAGCAGAACAGATTTCACACCACAATCACAAGTGATAAAATGCTACTATGAATGCAAGATGAATTTCACTTCAAATCATGGAGAGAACCAAAAAAAAAAGGGAAAAAAAGAAAAGTACTAACTTGTGAGGAGAGAGAATCAAAACTCAAAAGGGTGTGTGTTGTGCTGGTAGAGAATTGGAGGACCCTTATGAAGGCAGAGGGTTGAAAAACGTTCAACGGTTTCATGAGGAATTAAAGAGCGGTGGGTGACAGAAGAGCACAGAAGAGAGAGAGTGTGTGTTGTGTTTATGTGTTATTGTGTGTGCTGTGTGTGAAAGTGAGAAGTGAGTCTGTACAAAATAAAGAGTGAAGTAGCACAACAACATTAACTGAGAATGAGGAAAAAAAGGAAAAAACAAAACATGAGTAATGAACAGTGATGTCTCTCTTTCTCTCTCTTGGTGTGTGTCAGTAGCACAAGTCCTTATCTCATTGCACACATTTTCTAGGGGTGAGTTCTTAGATTTCTCTCTCCTAGATGAGTTGGGGTGATGAACAATGAATGTGCTATGAAGCTAGCTAGGTAGATATGTGCCCTACTCACTGCATTTCACAAACAAACAAAACTTCAATGGAAAAGCACTTTTCTCTTTCGACTTCAACTGGATAACACTGAATAATGAATATTTTGTGTTCTTTTTACTTTGCTTCTTCTTCTTCTTCCTTTCTTAATCACATTCTTTCACACCTTATTTTTTTATACTTTGTAGTGTTTAATCTATTTTCAGACAAAAAAGATTAGAAATAGTGGTTAATTTAATGTTATACAAATTTAGTTAAGTGTTTCCAAAATAAACATTTTTAAATAATCACTTATTTCTGAAGAGAAAAGGATTTATTCATTAAAAAAACTGTTTATTTCTAAAATAAGGACTTATTTTATTCAATATTTAAATCAGTTTATGATTTTCTATTCTTACAATTATTACAAATTTTAAATATTTATTTTATGGTATTAATTTTTGCAATTAATAATTTTAAAAACATTAATATATTTCCTTAAAAATACTGTCTTTGTTGTAAAATAATATTTTTTTTTATTTTTAAATATTAACCTTTTAACTTTTTTAAACTGATTTTTCAATAACATTATTATAGATAATTAAAAATAATTAATACATAACAGTTAAATTTAAATTCAAGAGAGACACAAAATTAATGAATGTCTTAAAACATTTAATAGATTCTCTCTCTTTATCTAAACTCTTACTCTCATTTAAAAACCATTTAATACTATTAACAAAATAATATATTTAGTTTAACACACTCTCGTTCAATATTTGCAGCTTTAATTATAATTTTATTATATTAAGAAAAGACGAGTGTTACTATAGAAGATATATACAAAAATAATAATAATAATAATAATAATATCTAGAAATTATAGAATATCAAGAATTTGTAAATAAATTAAAATTTAAACACCAAACGAAGTATGTTTAAAAATAATATTATAATACTGAAAATTATAAAAGTCAAAAATACAGGCAGACCTCTACGTTATATGAAATAAAAAAGTAAATTACTTTTTCATTTTTTTAATTCATTTTTTTCTTTCACACTATAAAACCCAACAAAATAATACTCAGACAACTCTCATATGGAAAGTCAAATTCAAATTTTGAAATTAACGTTTTACAAAATTATTTTCTTTACTCAAACGCTAATTACAATATTCCACTGGCATATTCCCTATTATTTCATAAAAATAAAAATAAAATCAAATTGATAAAAACCGATATCGTGTATACAAAAATGATCGTGCCAATGTGCACGCGCTAGGGTGGGCGAATATTCCTAAGCAAGTAGAAGTATTTGGACCTTTAATTGACAATAAATTCAAAATATCTCAGGATACTAAAATAATTAATGGATAAGTTGATAAACAGAGTTAATTAATTCCTAGTTAATGTATCATAGATCAATTAATACTTAATGTATCATAAGTAAAGTAATAGTTAATGTATCATAAATTATTTATCAGTAATAATTAATGCATCATAATTTAATTAATTAATATAATTAGTAGTATTTTAACAATATTTTACAAAATAATCAAAACTTCCCTATCACTTTTCATTACAGAAAAACATTTCTTCTACAGTTTAAAATCTGGGTCAAGTTTCATTAAGAAATAAACAAACTATTCATTTCACTTGCTTAGTTAGTAGCAGATATTTGTGTTAGTAATTGCCACATTTCAAGACAATTAAAGAGATTTACTAAAATAAAATAAAATTGAAAACATATATATATATATATATATATATGAGTGAATTTGGATTTTTTTTTGGTTAATTTTTTATTATTTAATTTTGATATTCTTTTGAATATATTAAAATCAGTATAGTTTTAAAACATAGTAGAAGAATAAAACCAAAATTTTGGCAAAAGAATTGGTATATTAATAAAAAAAAAAGAAAGAGAGAGTGAGAGAAGAGAATAAAGAATGGCGCGTGTAAGAGAGAAAAGTAGTGTGTGACAGAGCTGACTCAAAACGGGTTTGGTCTCAGAAAGATGGCTGACTTTGTTTGCATGTGACTTTCTCTCTCTCTTTCTCTCTGTCTCTCTCTGCATCACACAACACCATTCACTCCACTCACCAAAATATCTACTCAAACTTTCATAGCATAATGCACATTTTGCATACTATCTCTCCCACCACTTTACCTCCTTCACACAATCCTTTTTTTTTTTTTTTCTAAAGTTTTTAATGCACTGTCATTCATCACTCTTTTACATATTATATTTTTCAGACCAATCAAACCTCAATTATATATATAGTTGAGAAATTCAAATATTAAACTAGTTAGTCCAACATTCCCATCTTTATTAAAATTTATCACTAGGTTTGTTTTTGTAACTAAATTAAATTTTAAGATTTGCTTTGACAAGGACCACAATTTTTTTTGCATAAAATAATTAATCTTATTTGAGCAATGTGATTGTTTTTAACAATTCTCCCTTTGAATATTGAGTGGAGTGATACATTCAAAATTTGAACTCAAAATTAGTAAATAGCTTTGCACCAATTAGTTTACATGTGTAGAGGCCAATTGTAGTGTTTAAACAACAAAATGCTACTAAAATACTACTAAAATTTATTAGTTTGAATATCATTAAAATTTATTTTTGCATAAATTAAAAAAGGCATGTCCAAATAAAATTAAGTATTGGTTTTAATATTTTTTAGGAATTTTCCTTCAAGTTAATGTCATTATATAGAATAATTGTCTTTCCAACAATTTTAAATTTTTTTAAAAAAGCGAGTCAACATATTTTGTCAAAAATTGACTCCATGGAAGTACTAAATGGGTTATCTAAATGGTATCTTTTTATTTAAATTAAAATGTTGACTGTGGTATTTGTTCATAGGTCAGTAATTGCGACAGTGCTTCAGTGGGTAGGTAGCGGGTCATGCAGATATTTATAAGAATAAATTATTGAAAAACATGTCACTGTACTTCTGAAAACCAAAGAAATAATTTCAACTCAAATCATATACCAAATAATAATAGAAAAACTTATAGTTAATATTTTTTAAACATGAAATTTTTCTTGATGATTAATTTTATGTAAACAAGTTAACTAGTTTACTATAATACAGATTTATACCTAGTTCAGTTTTACAATATTTATAAAGTAAAGATTATAATTTATTTTACGTTCAAAATTATTGGATTCCTTAAGTGTATATTACACTAACTGATTTTTTAATAATATAAAATGGATTTGAATATTATATTAGAATGTAAATTTATCTAATTTTACCTTATATATAACTAAGATTTGTTTTTCTAATACGATACTTTTTATCTACAAACTAAAGTTAGATATCTTAATTATGGAGTTTTTGTTGAAATGTAAAGATGTTAAAGCATGTGGTTATTTTGAACATGCAGTGTGTTTCTCTCTCTCCAAACCCATTAAGATCAATGATGGAGAAGAAGCAGCGTGCAACAATCTGTCTGTTATTGAGTATCTAATTTGAAGAAAGATAGAATTAAAAATGAAATGCTTGATTTGGCCCACATGGGATCATGGATTAGATTCCTCTATTCCATATATGGAAGTACTTTATCTCTGAGTTTATACCATAATGTCCTAACCTTGGAACACAACTTTAACGTTTTTATATTGTCTTTGACAACCTCATCTGTCCACATGCTAATCCAATGTTGTCCTTAGTACTAAGGTTCTTTTATAAATTATAATAGCAAATATAGTCATTGTCCATATTAATGGTTTCATCATAACTTTCATGTGTGTAGTAATAATATATAGTTCTTTCGGGGAATGGTTCTTGTTTTCAAGTTGACAAGGACAAGGCTTTTGTAACAATGTTTCTTTTCTTTCATATTATATATTATATTATTTTAATATATATATATATATATATATATATATGAAAGATACAATATTTCTCTTTAGACGTGTTTAAAAATATAATTAAACGATACTCAAATATAATATTTAAATATTTTATTATTAAATTAAAAAGTTTAATATAAATAAAATAATTGATTATACATATTTTATTTTAATATAATTGTGTTTTTTTTCTCATTTATTTTTTTATATACTTTAAATATTATCATTATGAGATGTCACCTTTTAGACTTTTGACATTGAATAAAGTAAAATTGCTTAGTCATAACTTTTATTAGAGTGAGTTAAATTTTATCTATTTTTCCTTCATATCAGTTTTGCATCTTTTTTATGTACCTGGATACATGTACATTGCATGTGATGTGTTTGGTTCTAGGATTAGTCTTTTTTAGTTCAAGTCTTGATAATGTAATTTGATCGTTGTTTAGAACTTTGTGGTGCAAGTTAGGCCATCTCTATATTTATTGATGTTAGAGCTTCTTTTGGGTACCTAAGTCATTTAATTATGTTAGGGAAGCTATTTTTATCTTTCAATAGCACCCTAGGTTAGATGATCTAGATGTGAAGGTGACATGGTCACATGTTTCATTTTCTCTTGTAAGGTTGTTTTGTTATGTGAAACAAATGAGCTTGAATTAGTATATACTAGGAATTTGTTCTATGTTTAGAACCTGTTAAGCATGTTTTGATGGTTGGCTATGAATGTTAAAGTATAATTTGACTTATGGATGAATGGTAAATAATTTTTCCGAAAGGTGTATATTTATAAGTTAATTTAGGACTTATTTAAGAAAATGATGGTTGTTTGATTATTGATGTATGTTTATCTGATTAAGATGGTAGAACTCTGAACTTAGAGTAAGTGATTCAAATTGGAGTAAGTTTTCAAAAACAAAAAAATAAAAGTAGAAAATTGTTGGAGGTCTCCTTTGGTGCTTTGGTTCAATGTGCTTCAAACTTATTGTAGAAGCTTTGGAGGAATCTTGCACCAAATGAATGAAATGGAGAACTCCTTAGAATGAAGTGGAAGCCTTGATTATGGATTCAAAACTGTGGCGGTTAGCGAAAGAGTACATGAGAAGTTTTGCATGGAAGTGATGAACTAGGTGGAAGATGGTTCTTGATAGAGGTTAGGCTAACTATCAAGGGTTTCTCTAAGTCTTATCTCAAGAAGAGAAAAACAAAAATGAGCTCAAACAAGTGCTAGAAAAAATCATGCAGCAATTCTTTATATCTTTCAAGCTAAATTTACACTTTACCTACACCTCTATTTGAAGAAGAAGTGAAGCATAGGAGAAGAAGTGAAGCATAGGAAGCTTGTGGTAGAAGTTGGATAACCTAGTGTGTAGAAGAAGTTTTCATACCCTAACCCTAGCTTGCTTAACACAATACATAATCTAACCCTAGAGTGTAAAGCAAGCCACATAAACTCTACCTTGCGCTCCAAGCCTCCCTTGCTATGAAGACATGTGGCAATCTTCTATGCTAACCCTAACACTAGGTGCCACTCTAACCCTAATTCGCCTAGGGTTTTATTTTTCTTCTAATTTGAATGTTTTGAATTTACAAATCTTTGTACAACTTTTACAATGTCAAAAAGTTAGTGTTGTCAGCATTATGATGTGCCTTGTACCTTAAATTCCCACTTCTCCTCTATTTGCTTGGCCATAGATCTTGTAATAGGACTCCGTCTAGGCCTTCTTTCATAAAAAAATACTCTAAAAGACCAATTTGAGTCACTTAGACCAAATTAAGAATTCTGTATAATTTTGCTGATTATGCAGACTCATTACACGAGCCATTCTCGCTAGGGGAATTTAGTCCTAGAGGTTCAGTCATCTGGCAAAATTGTTTTATTTACACTACAAAAAATCTTAAGTTATCTACGAAAATTACATACGGATGAAAATCTAAACGTAGAATTTCTATTACATATAGAATTTTACATACGAATTTTTATCTATATGTAAAATCAGCATTACATACGAAATTACCTACAAATTTAAATCTATTTGTAAAAGTAATATTACATACAAATTTTTATATATGGATTTGCATTCAGAGTATTACATACGGATTTAATCCATATGTAATATAATCCATATTAAAAATCAGCATTACATACGAATTTTTATTCAGGATATTACATACGGATTTAATCTGAATGTAAATCCGTAAAATCCATATTATTAAAAATCAGTATTACATACTAAATTACATATGATTTTTTATTCAGGGTATTACATACAGATTTAATCCGTATACAAATACTTACATTATTATTATTATTATTATTATTATTATTATTATTATTATTATTATTATTATTATTATTATTGTTGTTGTTGTTAATATATTATTATAATAATATTATTATTATAATAAATATTATTATTATTATTATTATTAAAATTAATAATGTTATTATTAATATTATTGATATTATTATTATTATTAATATAATAATATTATTGTGGTCATAAATATTAATAATACTAATTATTATTATCATAATTGTTATTATTAATATTAACATTATTATTATTACCATTATTAACATTATTATTATTACCATTATTAATATTATCATTATTATTACTATTATAAATGCTAATACCATTATTACTACCAATATTATTATTAATAATATAATAAATTAGTAATATTATTAATATTATTATATTATTATTACTACTAATATTATTACTATATTATTAATAGTATTATTACTATTATTAATATTGTTAATATTATTATTGTAAATATTCTTAATAACATTATTACTAGATATTATTAATATTTTAATAAAACTATTATTATTAGTCGTAATATTATTAATAGAATATTATTATTATTAATATTGTTATTATTAATAATAATAATAATAATAATAGTCACAATAAGAATGCTAATAATCATATTATAATAATAAAGTTAATATTGTTCAGTGTTGATGCATGTGGGACTTGAGTTCGAATCTCATTGATACAAATTGTCAATAATATTGATAATGTTAACAAAACTAACTAAAACAATAGTAAAAATAATCTTAAAAAATGTATATAATAATAATAATAATAATAATAATAGAATATAAAAGTAGTAATAAAATTGAAAAAATACTGCAAATAAAATATTTTTAACACAATATTAATTACATACGGAATAAATTCGTATGTAAATTACATACGAATTTTTTGTGTGTAAAACTTTGCTGGTAAATTACACACGGAATAAATCCGTATGTAAATTACCTATGAGCTTATTACATACGGATTTTCATCCATATGTAAAATAATTACATACAGATTTTTTACTATTATATACTAATTTTGTCCGTATATAATTTTAATTTCTTTTTGTAGTGTTAAATGAAAACTCCTAATAATTTGGTCACTAGGTGAGCCAATTAATGTAAAAATGCATAGATATACTATATTATAAGCATAGAATATATATATATATATATATATATATATATATATATATCATCTAATATGAAACTTTGCATGTTTTCACTCCCATACTACATACAAACAATTAACATATACATAAAATATGTAAAGAGGAACTAATATAAATAAAACATAACATCATGTGAACATTATGATGCATGTGAATGTTAATAAACTCACTCATATTTAATTATATTATGTTATAACTAGATGTAAAGTGTTATTAGGAAGATTCTGATTCATGATAAACAAGTTTCGCTAGAGGTTAGCATCTAGCACATATTAAAACTCATCATACCCTTATTGACCTTTGTTCTCAATATCAGGATGATACAAAATATCTATTACTAAGCTAAATATAAGCCTTATTTAGTTTCTCATCACCTAGAGTTGTGTCATGTGATTAGATTATCATTGAAACTAGGATATGTATGTTGATATGAGTGTCATATTTATTATTGTCACTCAATGTTTGATATTACCTTCGGTATCATATAACACTCTTCAAGGACATGTAGACCACCCATATAGTAACACTCAACCAAGGTCAAGCCTCACGCACACATGTAAATCATGAATAAACCATGTTATGCATCTCATCATTAATAGTATACCTTCATATTATATACAATTAATCTTATCTTTTATACCTCATACCATTAATACAAATATTGAACAAGTATAAAAGCATATAACAAATCATAAAATCATCACATTCTAGCATGTCGTCACTTGGACGTACTTATCTCACTTAAGAGACAACTTTAACATAAATAAGATATCAAGCATCTCACTTGAATAATACGAGTGAAATGCCACTTGAGAACAACATCTTCTTTTGGGTACTCTTTACTCCAGCAACCATCTTGTTGCTTGAGCGTCCATTGCTTAAGTATTTATGCTAATGCCTGAGCAACAAGTACTTGTTGGAAATAATCCAACAAGTTCTTGAATCTTCTCCATTGTCATTGGATGATTGAGCATCCAACTGTTTAAGTGTCCAAGACATGTGGTATGCAATGTGAAGACATGTGTACACCACCTTTATTATGCTTAAGTGTTCAAAACAATACTTGAGCATCCAACTATTTGCTTCCTCTTTAATGCTTGAGTAATTTGATTTTAGAGATGAGAGAATCATCTCGATTTCTCTCTCGCTCAAACTACAAGTCATCTTTTGTGTTATACACTTCATTGCTTGAACAACCAGCATGTCGCTTGAATGAAGGCTAACAATGAGTCTAATGATTACATATCGCATCTATTTTACCGAAGTGACAGAATGCTCAAGTGATATGTAAGCTGATAGCTCACTGAATATTCAAAACCAACACTTTTAAAAGGTTTTAATCGATAAGGATTATATCCCTCATAGAATCATCGTCAATGTTATTTTTGTGCTTACATAAACACTAATATCAAAACACAATAATAGTCTCATTCCAAATTCACAGGATTATAACAATTTCAACTTTCATATGATTCATACATAAGAATATCCATTACATTGTAAAATTAGAATATTAGCTCTCATTATCTGAACTGAAGTGTGTTCTAAACAAATATCACTTGATAATCCTTTAGGACAATCCAATCAATTTAGATATAAGCTTTCAGAAAATCAATCTTACACTGATAAGATATCCTCTTAACCATTCACTTAAGAAAAGTTGGAAATTTTTTTTTAAATTCAAATAGCGCTAATTATACTAATCAAAACCAAGCTTCAATTGTCCAAACCAAATTGGAGTCTTCCAACTCCCAAAGACTTTATCTGGCAAGAATTTTCAATCGATAACTATTTTTATCATAAGCGCCCACACATCGATTATGACTTGGTCCACCCAGCCTCTGCTACGGGACAATTGATGCCACCCGCAACAATATCCTCCTCAGCAATTGTCCCACTAGGAATCGAACTCTTCGATTGTGACTCGGCCCACCTGGCCTTCGTCATAGGACAATTGTGCAACATGCAACAATTTTTGCCTGAATAATTGTCTCACTAACAATCAAATTCGTAACCTTGGCTCTAATATCAATTGTTAGGTCAAGCGCTTAAGGCCAAAAGCTATAAATTAATTAAACATAAATTTTTTAAAAAAAATACTAAAGATTTTGAAATAAACTAAGAAATGAACTTTAGCTTTTTATTTTTCCTATTTTAAATTTATTATTAAAATATTATAAGCTCATAAAAATAATTACTTCTAAATGTAGATGTTATCAAAAGTGAATCTCTCAACAACAAAAATTATATGCATATATGGAATCAAACTTATCACAATATATTTAAGGAATCCAATTATCTTTTTAAGTGCGTACTCCTTGTTAGTCATTCGTAGATAAAATAACATAATTAAAGTATCCGTACTTTATTTTAGATAAAAAAGAAAAAGGCTTCGGAAGAGAGTGAGATTTTATTTAATAAGATGTAAAAAAGAACATGATATTGAATGCGTATGAACAATCAAAACAGTCTTGAGGGAATGCCACTAAATTTTTGTAACATTAAAAAAATAATACAAAATAAGGCAAATAGTTTATCTAGGTTGACCTACAGCACTTTCAGATGATCACATATATGTAATGTGTTTTGTTTAATTTATTTTCACAAAACAAACTTGCAACAAATTATGAAAAAAAAAATGATATCATTATGGCAATGAGTCACTTTTTAATCCAAGGTGCATTGATTGGCTAACTAAACATACCGAAACCCTAATAATCAAGAAATCCAACATATAAACTAAGCAACCAATCTAATGACACCAATAATAAAATGATCCATCAATATGTTTTTTCCCCACTATTTTCTCTTTCACATTCATTTTGAACATATAGTGGTGAAGTACATGAAAAAGATGAGATAGGGATTAAAAGAGCAAAGATTATGTTGGCTGATGAGGCAACCCTCAACCTCTATCAATAAGTGGTGTCTTTTGGTATAGAAAAAAGTTTTTCTCAACAAGTATGAGTATTTCTTTGACTATGAAACCCTGCTTGTTGTTCCATAGGAACTCCATCCACATCTTTTTTTTTTTTTTCTTCCAAGAACAAAAAAAAAAAATCACATTTAAAAGGACAAGTTACCACTCCATTCATGACAATACAACTATATTCCTAACTAGCTTTTGCCTAAGCTATCATTAGATTAATAATTAGCACAAAGTTATGCATAAACTAAATCAAGAAACCTAATGTTTTCTTTAAATGAATGGTTAAATTGATTTCTTAAATTCAACTATGTGTGAGTATATATAGAGAGAGACCAATGATGAGACCACATAATCAAAATTGCACTTTACATAATTAAAACAGCAAAAGGGGAAGGATAAATAGACTGAAAATGTTTAATAATGATTCACTTTGGTTTTGAGGGTAAAAAACAAAAACAGGAAGAGACAGTTTCCTAACTTTTTCCTTTGGTCCACAAAACAAACCTCTTTCATAATGTTAAGGATAAGTCTATTTCAGAGGTGAATAAGATTGCTTCTGAAACAATTAATTTTGAGTTTTAAACATATATTTAACTAATTTTAATAGCTATATTTTTTGTAATAAAATGAGTTTTAAATATGTTTTGGACTTGTTGTCCCTAAAAATGTGGTTTTGAGTCAACTTAAAAGTGTTTCATACTTGTAGAATGTAGCAAATAAATAAATTCATTCCTAGTTGTGGTATTTATAACTTTAGGTTGTGTATGAATGTTTGTCGGTAGTGAAATGGAATAACATGTAGAAGAATGGGAACATGGGGTCAAATTTTTCATTGAATATTTATTTAATATGAAATTAAAAAAAAATCTTTTCCTTACTTTTTGAATATGATTATTATTTTTTTTTTAAAGTATGATACTATAATCTGATTGATAGAAGAAAAACAAAAGGTTGGCAGGATTACTATTTAAATGTATCTAGCAATTTAGATTATAATGACGGAAAATAAAATTTTGATGATAAATGAAATTTTAGAAACTATGATTAAAAGTTCCATTTTCTTTTCATACATTTTAATCTAAAATTTAATTAATTAAAATTTATTTTAATACGAAATTTAAATTAATTATTATAAAATTTCAAGATATTATGATTAGATGATGATATTTAATTGATCAATTCTTAGAAGTTAAGTGTTTATTTTTAACTAACTTTTTTATTTTCTCATTTGATCTCCAACCATTAATTGTATTTTGCGCCTTTTTAAATTTTATCATGGAAATATTTTATTTTACAATTCAGACTAAACAAATTACTATAAAAGCGTTTTTTTACTGAGTCCAAATATAAATTTTTTATATAATTAATTATTATAACAATCAATTATATCAATCAAATCTTTTATTTTCACAACAGGTCCAAACTCAAATAGATTTTTTTTATGAAAATAAAGACAATGACAAGAATTATAAAACTATATTTATCTCTTAACCACACTGTAAATACGGGAAAGGAAATTAAGACAGTCAATATTTATATATATATATATATATATATATATATATATATATATATATTGTTGGGCTTTGTGGAGGCTTGATTTGAGTTAGGCCCAATTAGACAGTAACCCTAGTTTCTCCCTATAAATACACAACTTGTATTTGTAATCTTGCAGCAATCACAAGTGAATAAAATTCT
>Ga0099825_1001488_pt1 | contig 30052 bp, 10 predicted proteins | sample SiratroredBW_FD_76838 | JGI IMG/M metagenome (GOLD analysis project Ga0099825, IMG submission 76838) | Root nodule microbial communities of legume samples collected from California, USA - Siratro red BW | ecosystem: Host-associated > Plants > Roots > Nodule | place: USA: California | collected...
AAATATATATATATATATATATATATATATATATATATATATATATATATATATATATATATATATATATATACATGATTATGAGTATTCTGACTGAGTTTCTTAAGCAGGTTGATGAGGGTATGGTTTTTTGGTGATTTGTTAAATCTTAAATTAAAAATAGGTTAACTCAGGAAGGATATAACTATACAAATATTAAAATTTATGATTCTTATACACCTAGAGAGAATTATCTTGATCTAACAGAGATTTAACAATTGTAAAAAACACTCATTCTAGAATCCTTTTGTTTCTTTGTTTTACTTAACTTCCATCAAATTCGATACCATCAATTATTACTTTAAATAAAAACTTTTAATATTGAGTAATAGGTCCTTTCAATGTCTATAATTATTTTTCACATAAATTATGTTATGGAATTAACTTATTTATTTTCCAACATGTACTCTCATATAAAGAATCAGCCATATAGTTTCAACTTATATACATTTACTCCTACTACTACCATGGTAGAAATTTTCATATGTTTGTTCAGTAATTTTGGTCTTTGGATAGGTGTTCACTTCCGTGTAAAGCAAACAAAGGTTGGTTTTGCGATGAGAGACAAATCTGATTAAATAATGTTTTACCGAACTAATTTCGTAGACGACAAAATACTTTAAAAATTCACATGAGAAAGTAGAAGAGAGAAACCCAATTGAAAATGCTGTGATATGATGTATAGTGCTTTTCATCTGATCACAATTCGCTAAAACCAAATGAGATGAGTTTGCAGGATGCCACTATTTTAACTTTACACGCAGGTTCGATCGATAAGGAGGGATAAGCATTCAGAATCGTCCATCCTTTATTTATTTGTTTCTTATTTTTTTAATAAACATTTTATTTTGCTCTTCAAAGTTATTAATTTGTTCCAATATTGATAACTTTTACAGTTATTAATACTTTCCTTATTAATTCAAAGTAAGATCAATAAACTAAGATTTATTATATCAAAACATAGATTTAAGGGCTCAAATTGATCTCATACTTAAATTGGAGACATGTGATTAAATTTGATCAATCCCATACAATTGATTTCCTTATCTGATTTTAATATTTATCAGTTCACTTTTTTTAATGCAAGTTATAAAAGTCAATGATATAAATCATAATTATATGTTTTTTTATTAATTACAAGTGTCTTTATAAAGTATTTTAAAAACTTTTCTACCGAAAAAACTTTATATATTTTCAGTAAAATTAAATTAAAATTTCTAACTAGTGTGAAAACAATCTATGAATGAAACTTTGAGTAAAAAAACTTAATCCAAACATTGCAAAACTATATACAAAATAGGAGCGATTGAAATTAAAAGTAAGAGTAAAGTAAGATCCCAGTTAGACTAGAGAACGTACAAGTGCAAATAAAGAAAAATACCCTATTTGAATATTTTATTAGAAGGGATAAAAAAAAGTAGCACTTACACTTGACTATATACATTGTTATTGAAGTTGTTGGTATCATCTTTTACGTTGATTGGCCAAAACAACGTATTGAAATGCAGAGTTACGGGAAAAGTGAGAGATAATGGAAGTGAGTTACGTGACAGTTTACTCAGTCTCTTCAACTTGGTCTCATACTAATAAATTTAAACATAAATGCAAATAGAGTATAATAATAAATATTTTCATAAAAAATTAAATTACAATGTGGTGAGCAATGTATAATGATGAATTTGGAAGGTGAGTGTTTTGTTGTTGTGTTTATTTCATAGTGGATACATGCAGTCACCCATCCAATTAGAGATGATAAAATCTCTTGTAGATCATTAATGACAAAATTCATATTTTATCTTCTACCAAACCAATGTTTGTTTGTAAATAGCTACAATTAAAACTTACTATTAGGATGTTCAAATATTTGGATTGGTTTTATACAAACTCCTCACTCAAATTTTATAAAAGAAATTCTACTTTAAAAAAAATCAATTCAGAACACATATATTTCAGCATGTTGGTTTAACTAGGTTACATATTTAAAAAAATTCCTAAAATTTGTAGTTTAAAATATTTTAAAGATATTTTTTACAATAGAATATACTTTTTAATATTTTAAAAATATACATTTAGTTAATAAAATAATGAGATACATCAAATAATTATATTTACTCAAATTTTTAATTAATAGAATAATAAAATAGATTCAACAATAATTATAGTAATGTTAATATTGCTATTTAAGAATTTGACCAACTAAGCTAGGTAGGAAATTTTGTTACAATTGATTAGATTAGAATTTCACCCATACAAGAAGAAAAAGAATCTAATTCAATCTATGTATCCTAAATAGTCAACATGTTGAAACAATTATTAAAAGTAATCCTTAATTAAAAGTAAAAAATAAAAATAAAATATAAGTCAACCTGAATCCATGAAGAGAATATAAGAAGAAAGAGGAAATCTTAATTGCAGATGCAATAGTGGTGGGTGGGTTAAATTCTGTTCTTGTAAGATTGTGATTAATATCAAAATAAAATAAAATAAAAAATAGTTTTTAATTTGATGAAGAAAAAACAGGAACAATAACAGTGATAGAAAGGTGGAAGTAACTAAGGTAGGTGAATATGCGAATGGAGATGTAAAATGGCGACACCCACGTTGTTTCATCGTCATATCAGACTCTCACTCTCACAAACAATAAGGTTATTACTTCACGAGAAATACCAAACACAAACTGCGTCACTATCTTTATCATCATGAACCCAAGCAGCGACAACAACTCATAGCAGAGTCCATGACACTCTTCCCAATCCAACCCAACCATGCAAACTCTCCCTACCCTTCTTCTTCTTCCTCTCATTTTCTTCTTCTTCTGTGTCACTGCACATGGGTTCGGCGCCATGGGTCCAATATCCGCTTCATTGGCAAAAGACGAAGTTTTTTGCGCCATTGATGCTAGTGGGAAGCAAGACGTCATTTGCTGGGGGAACAACGCCACGTCACCGTCTCTTTCCTCCGTTACCAATGCTGTTCCTGCCATGTCAGCACTCTCCGGCGGGGAAGGCTTTCTCTGCGGCATTTTAGCCAACACCTCGCAAGCGTTTTGCTGGGGCGCTGTCACCAAACCCAGTGCAGATCTTGTCCTCGTGCCGCCGGCGTATCGGAACACTGCTTATTCCCACATCGCGGCTGGCAAGAGCCACGTGTGCGCTGTTAGAGGATCCTACTACGCCGATCACGATTCCGGCACCGTGGATTGCTGGGAAATCACGACAACTGCAGACAAAAAGTTGACAGCCAAACAGAGTGACTTGTTTTTCGACCAAGCCATTATGAATCTGGAGGTGAAGAGGGTTGTTTCCGGGGAAGGGTTCACCTGTGGCGAGGTCAGAGACGGTGGACTCATATGTTGGGGACCTAACTCTGGAGGGATAAAAGTTTCCAATGTTTCCGATAGTTTCACCGTTTTAGCGGCGGGTCGGAGAGCCGTGTGCGGTGTTTTCAACGTTTCCGGCGAGTTGAAATGCTGGGGCGACCCGGGTTCGTTTTCGAATCCTCCACTGGATTCGGTTCGGCTGGTGTCTCTATCTGCTGGGGCTAACCATTTCTGCGGCATTAGAATGGATAACCATGAGGTTGAGTGTTGGGGTGATTTGAACTCTTCTGTGATTCCTCGAGGGAACGGATTCATGGCTATTGCTTCTTCGGATTTCACCACGTGTGGGATCAGGGAAGATGATCTTCTTCTGGATTGTTGGATGGTAAAAGCTTTGAAACCCGATTTTGATCCTCCCTTGGAGCTTTCGAGTCCTGGACTCTGCAGGGCCAGTTCTTGTGGGGTCGGTGAGTTTGCTTTCAATGCGAGTATGCTTAACGAGCTAGCTTTGACTAGCCTCTGTGTTAGAGAGGATTTGAGGATTTGTTCTCCTTGTGGGTTAAATTGTTCTAAAGGGTTCTTCTTGTCAAGTTCGTGCACTCAAAATGCTGATAGAATCTGCACTGCTTGTTCTCTTTGTCAGAACAGCTCTTGTTTTAGTGTTTGTGGACTTCACCCCTCAACGGGTCTGCATATGCATTTGCACTGGCATCATTTGCGTAAATGGATGGTTGTAGTTGGGTGCTCCCTGTTGGGGGTTCTAACTATTTTGCTTTGTGGGTGTCTTTTCTCGTACAGAAAGAGGACAAAGAAACAAACCAAGTCTTGCATGGGGAAATCGGAGCAAGAGGATGATCATGTCAATGTTGCTCTTCAATCAACACCTTCTGTTAATTCTTGTCCCGGGGCGCCTCAGGTTTTCCGGCTTTCTGAACTGAAGGATGCTACCAATGGGTTTAAGGAGTTTAATGAACTTGGAAGAGGAAGTTATGGGTTTGTGTACAAAGCCTTGTTGGCAGATGGGAGGGTGGTTGCGGTTAAAAGAGCAAATGCTGCTACCATAATCCACACCAATAATCGGAATTTTGAAATGGAACTAGAAATCCTCTGCAAAATTCGTCATTGTAATATTGTTAATCTGTTGGGGTACTGCGCCGAGATGGGGGAGAGGTTGCTTGTTTACGAGTATATGCCTCATGGAACGCTTTATGATCACCTCCATGGTGGTCTTTCTCCGCTTAATTGGAGTCTCAGGTTGAAGATAGCCATGCAAGCCGCCAAGGGACTTGAGTATCTTCACAAGGAACTTGTTCCTCCAATTGTGCATAAGGATCTAAAAAGTTCGAACATTCTTTTGGATTCGGAGTGGGGGGCAAGGATTTCGGACTTTGGACTTCTTGCTTCGAGTGACAAAGATCTCAATGGAGACTTAGAAAGCGATGTTTATGATTTTGGGATTGTGATGCTAGAGATTCTGAGTGGAAGAAAGGCTTATGATAGGGATTACACTCCACCCAACATGGTTGAGTGGGCAGTGCCTTTGATCAAACAAGGGAAAGCTGCTGCTACTATCGATAGGTACGTGGCTCTTCCAAGAAATGTTGAACCTTTGCTTAAGCTTGCTGATATAGCAGAACTTGCTGTGAGAGAGAATCCAAGTGAACGACCACCTATGTCGGAGATAGCATCTTGGTTGGAGCAAATTGTGAAGGACGGATTGATCTTATAGCATTAGTCACTGCTGTGTGAGAAACTTGTTTTTGAATTTTGATCCATCCACGTATTTTTCATAAAATGATGTGAGTAATGCCCTTCTGCAAGTGTAAATTGTTTGAGTCTTTTGTAGTTCTTTTGAGTTTACTTTTCCTAATCTTCACAAAGTGAAGGACATGGCATTATTTCAACATACACAATTGTTTTTATCTGCACATGCTGATGTGAAATCTTTTTTACTTCTCATATAAGCTTAAGACCATTTAAACGCCCCATGAGGAAAACATGACAGGGATTAGGCCTTAACAAAAGAACTAGAAATGGAAAATCCAACTTAGTGATTTGAATTTTAATTATTCTTCATTTGAAATTCAAAATGGGAGACAGTTGCATGAAAACTCTAGGTTTTCTCAAGTTTAGCATTTCTGGACATACATTAGGCTATATAAAATGGAGTCTTTTGTATCTTTGTCTCACAACTTTGAAAAACTTGTGAATTGTATTCAGGATGTGGTGATTTCAGTTAGATTAGAATTTTTTTTTAGGATTCTGAGATCCTTCTGAATTTTCTTTGAAAGTATAATACTCTCTCCCATGGAGTCATCTTAGTTCATAAAAGTTCATGATTTGTATCTTAGTTCATCAAACTTCATAAATAATATCTTAATTCAAGTGATGATTTTTTTTAGTTATATTTTATATTAAAGTCATTTTTAAGTAATGTGATTTTGTATTTTTATTATTTATTTTACTTGTAATTTTTCTCTGTATTTATCATGAGTCATGATTGGAATTTTTCAAGCTTCAAACTATCTAAAAAAAAGTAGCTTGATCAAATAGAATTGTCATTTGAACAACTATGACAACACTTGAATTGCATACTATTTGAGTGTGAGCTTAGTGTTTAAGTAAAATTGTCAAAACCTAACAAAATAAAAATAGATTTATCAGCTAAAATCATCAATTATCAAAGTTATGCAAGTTTTAACAAATTTAAAACATTAAAATAAAATTAATATTGACCAAAACTTGATTAGAGATAATTTCTAATTAAACTTAGACTTCTCCAAACTATCAAATCAATCAAAAACTATTATGCACCATTCAAAACATAACTCCACTCAATTTCAATTGGAAAGATAACCAACATCAATCCAAAAAAATAAATACATTTAAATCAAAATTCAATAAATATATACATGAAAAGGGTTTCCAACAACTAAAGTTTTTCTAAGAGACTGATAAAACTTTCAATCAAAATTTTGATTGGTCTATCTTGATCTGTCTCCTTAATAGTCTAATATATTCAAATAAATACTACCCAATCATAAATATTAAAGAGAATGTATAAAATGTTTAACAAATGAGAAAGATAAATTTTTAGTTGAAATAAATAACAAATTGTTTTAATAGAAACTTTTTCATTTTTCTTTAAAATTTTATCTTTAATGTACCAAAACAAGTTTTAACATAATTCACCTTCTGTCTTATACAATTTAAATCATTTAAACAATTTCTTCTTTAACATCCTTGACGTTTTTCTTAATGATTAATCCATGTTCCAAAATTTCATCTTAAACTATGTAGCTTGGTTAGCAGGTAAATAAAACTTGGTCATGTTCCAAAATTTCATCTTAAACTATGTAGCTTGGTTAGAAGGTAAATAAACTTGGTCAAGTGATATTTTTCGCCAATAACTATACTTGAATTATTTCAAACAATTCGAACTTGAATTCAATACATTAATTTAACTAGAATTAATTATTTGTGGTTAATTTCAACTAACAAATTATATAATCTAATAAGACACATTGAAGTCGGGTCAGTTTCCCTTTCAAGTCAATAGGTAAGTCTATCCCTACTATCAGTATTGTTTTCTTTTTTAATTATTTTTACAATGTCCACTTGTTACTTCAATTTTCATGAAATAAAAATGGATCTGCTAATCCAAATGGATTGGGCTAGACTGAAAAAAGGCCGTGAAGATTATTTCTCAATTTAATCTAAAATAAAATTAAGCTGACATGTGAAAGGCTGGACCAACATGTGAACTGATTTATTTACTTTATTTTATAATTAATAAAATCAATAAATGATAAATTTAATTTTATATGGGTTCTCCAGTGATTTTAAGGTCAATAATATACTGAGTTTTTTTTAAACTGTATTACTTCTTTATTGTTACACTTTATTTCTTTCTATTAACATGAATTATAATGTTAGTTTATAGTGAAAATGATAAATTATATTTTTTCTATTTACTTTAGTTTATCTAGATGAATATACTTGAAATTCAAAAATTAATTTTATATTTTAAGAAACAGTCTATTTGTGAGTCTAACCACTTAGTTTCATGTATCTATCATATTCCCTTTTCATATGAAGAAACTTCTCTTCATGTAAAAATTTCTCACCTTTTAAGAGTTAGTTCTTACAATTAAACTTTATAAATAGATTTGTACAAACTTTTTATAACTATTGGTATATATACTTTTTATATATAAATTTTGTTGCTGACAAAAAAATACATGAAAAGTATGTAAAAAAAGTCTCTACAATATTTGGTAGAATCTTTATTTAGTATAAAGTATAAAAATGTATACATTTAACTCTTTAGCTTTGGAAAATATAAAATGATTTAATTCTTAAAATGTCCTCTTTGATTTTCAATTTTCATTATATTTAATATCAATTGAATAATTAAAACATTATTTAATAAAATTAAAAAAAAAGGTTAAAACTTTGTTTGAACAAATGATGAATTGAAGATAAAAATTATTTGACCTGAGTATACACACATTAATTATGTTCAATAATTAATACATATTTATAATGAGAGAAAATTAATACATAAAATCATCAGTTTTAATATTTTTATCTTTAAAAATGTTTGACTTTTTCAACTTATTATATGAATAATATATTATCCATAATTAACATATATTAAATAAATAATATATTAATTTTTTTAAAACATGAAAAAGTTTAATACTGTATTTAAATATTATTTGGAAGAATGAAGAATATTGCATAAAGATTTTGAGATTAATTAATAATTAATAACTAGGATTGCATGCATTGTGTGTGACTAATCCATATTTACATAATGGTAATTAAGTATTTGCCAAATGTTTACATAATAAAAGGATACAGGAAATCACTTGAAAAATTTGAGTTTCATCATTATTGTCTTTATGTTATGAGATCCCAAGACATGAATTAAAAATATATTTTCTTTTTAGAGGTTTAGGAGACATGATCACTATGCATCTGAATCAATGTTGTTCTTCTTTTGAGTAGTGAAAGTTTTGTAAGGTGAGAACCTTGGTCTCACAATTACCCTAATAGAATATGTATGCTCTCAGGAGCAAACCCGTGTGCAAGAGAAGCATGAATTCTTCCATGGGAGGGTTCTCAAGGTTACTCTAAATTCACTGTTGATAGATTAGAACTCTAATTTTCATTATGAACTTTAATTTATAAGTGTTGACTATAACCCTAGCTATATATTCAACAACTTATGTTTGGGCAAAATAGTACCAATTTTCATCCTTATCCTTTATGTGTTAATTTTACTTACTATGTGTATGTTATTCATTCAACAGTTTTTGTGATATCCGAGATCTTTTGTTTGGGTTTACGTTTGTCGTTGTCTTCTAACTTTTTTGTGATAAAATTGTATATTTGATTCATTTTTAGATTTTATGTTTATATTTTCTGAGATTTTTTCACTACTTATAATGTATTTTTTAAGAATAACTCTGAATCCTCCTGCAATACATATCTTTAATAGTTCTCTTACATTTCTCTGTATGAAAGATATTTTGTTTACAAGATATTAAATAATATTTTACTTTTATTCTTATTTAATAATTTATTTATAAAGTAGAAAGACTAGTAAACCATTTTTAGAAAAAGAAGATTTAACCTCAGTCAATTTTTAAAACATTTAGTAGCATATAAAGTTATGTTTGTCATTATTATAACTTTTACATCTGTGGTGGTCCAGAAGGGAATAAATTTTTGTTCTAAACAGTTAAAGTTGCTTTTGTAAAGTATGAGTTACTCCATAGTAATAAATTTTATAAATAAACAAATATACTTTTCATAGCTACAAATCTTGAAAGAGTTGGCAATTCTAAAGTACAACAAAAGTTACAGACCTACATGGCTGCATGAAGAAATATACTTCAGGCATTTCGCAGGCATATATTTCATAAAAATTTACAGATAAGTATAATTAAATCGGTTTATAATGTACCAGAAAAATTATAACTGCTTCAAATCTTCCATTTTACACTTTTCATTCATGTTCCATTAATATGAATAAAGGTTTTCTCTTTGCAATACAGTAAGATGTTCTTTACTATTGAAAATGAACAGTGACTTTTAGTGAAAATGGTAACTAATTGAAACACATAATCACTTTATTTTTTTATTATACTAATATGAATAAGATGGAGTGATAAACAACTTTTTTATATTTTTCTTACAACCGAGTCTCCCTTCTTGAAACATGAATTATTATTATTATTATTTATGAGGTCAATTTATGCTGTCTATGTTACATTTATTAAAATGACATTATATTTGGAAATATTTAAAATTGATCAAAAGCATATTATATAACTCTTATGTAATAAGTGTACCTAGTAGATAACAAGGGTCTTTTTAATCAATCACCAGCATAAAGGGAATATTTGGTCAAGAGGGAAATGATTATTTTACGAAAAAATGAATTTTGATGTGTCTATATGTGTATATATAGCATATAAACGTACGACATAAATTTGAAATTGGATGCAGAAGTTTGTTCAAATTACAAGAGAGAAGGGTGAAGGAAGACAAAGAAAGAAGAGGAACAAGTACCTAAGTTCTCTGTAATGGACCTCCCTTGATGTTGAAGACAATAATGTATTCATACATCACGTGTACCAAAATGAGAAAGAGAAAAGAAAAAACAGAAGCAACACAAAGTATAAATGGAAAAGGACAAGGGTAGGGAAAGATCTCGTTCTTTGAAGATGTTCCATCTTGGGAGTGATAAGAATCTAAGGTGATCCAAACACTTGCTGACAAATCTGTTGCAGAAGATGAAAAAGAAATTGCACTTTTTATGTGGAATGGAAAAAGAAATTGCATACCCTAGACTCATCATAGCGTCCAGCAAACAGGAAAAGGCTCTCGTTGTTATCCACCTTCATCTCCCTCTTACCCTCTTTATTAAAGCCCTTATATGTGACCCCTAATCTCTCCAAAGTCATATCCTAACCTTAAGAGAGTTTAAAAGGGTTGGAAAAAGACATGGTCTTCCACCTAGAGTATTTTCAAAGCCATCTACACTTCATGCCAAATTGCCAACTTTAAAGCTGCTTGGTTGGTTTCCAAGTAGAAAACAGTAGCCTATGCAACTCAGAGGGGCCCTTTTTGTCCTTTTGGTTGTGAACTTCAGATTTTAGAAGACACTTTCTTTTCTCTTATTGTATATATGCTCCTCAATTCATTTCTCCGACCAAGCTTCGATGGCTTTCAGATCACATCCTGCAGAAACTTCATCCAAGATGAACGGTACCTTTTGGTTAATTAGCTCTTACATTTCTTATTTCTTATCATATGTGTGTATATACACAACATCATCATCATCTTCCATATGTTGTGCATGTTGTTCAAGGAACTAACCCTTGTTTTTGATTATTTGTTAGTGTATATATTAGCAGACTTTGTGTGCCTGGCTCCCTGTATGCCATTTGTTGATCCCATCACAATGGTGATGGCCTTATTGAATGGCGTATGAGGAGTCATGCATGCTGCTGTATTGCTCCCCAAATGAATTAAAACTAAATGGTTGGATTTTGATTTGGAATTTGTCTTCTACAAAATCAAGTTCATGTTTACTTGAGATTAAGTTTCAGTCATTTTTTGTTCTGGTATTTGTTTATTTGACACTTCTGAGAAGGGATGGGAAGCTGGTTGGTTGTCAATAGATCTCCTCCTGTTCAGATCTTGTTCATCATTTGGTGCGCAATTAATCAACAATAATCCTTTAATTATGTTCCATTGAATTAGTTTGTCCAATTTAGGTTCCTGGTCCAAAATGGCATTGACTTGTTATTCCATTGATTGGTTTATTAGGTACACCAGGCAAAGAAATTTAGGATAGCTGGTAAGAAATTATTAAAACGCTTTTTAATCTATATTTATTAGTATTTCATATTATACTTTATTTTCTATTTTCAAAATCTATATACCGAACTACCAAAATTATCAATGCTCTTTTTACTATCTTAGAAAAGTTTTTAATATTATTTTTCTGAACAGATTTTTAAATAAGAGATGAGTTAAAAAAAAGTGACATGTTTTTTTTATATTTACTGATAAAACCATATAAAATGAAAATGAATAGATTCTTACAAAGCGGAAATAAATATTTTGCCTTTTGTTTTGATATTCCTTCATTTCTTATGTGCTCAGTGGCTAATTTTACTCAGGCATGTTATAGGAAGAGGTGAGAACAAAAGAGAGTGAAGTTATATTTTCTTGTCTTAAAAATGGCAAATGCAATTATGTATTTATAGGAATGAATTAAAGAGATCTAGATTCCTTCAGCTTCTCTAGTTAAAATTATTATTTTAAATGATAATAACATTTTTTTTCCTGATTTGAAATTTTCTTCTTCGTAACAATATTTGTTCTTAATCTTTGAAATTCTTCAAACTTTGTGACTTGGTGAAAGATATTTGTAATTTGATCTTGGATTTTGACACCCTTAAGCTCCACTTCCTTTCTACTATCGATTCTCTAATCAAATGATATCTCATGGTTATATGCTTGTTTCCATCATGAAATATCATATCCTTTACAAGTGCTTGCTTAGACTTGTTATCTATACAAATATGTATAACTTTCATTTGTGACATAAATTTCTTTCAATAATTTTTTCAGCCAAATTAGTGCATGAAGTTGCTCCTACATATTCTAAATTCTAACTCAGATGACAATGAATTGTTTCTTTGAACTCTATTAAAAAGCACATCCTCCCACATGACTCAAATGTAAAGTCATTAGTGTTCTTTCTATCATTAATATCTCCTGCATAATTATTATCATAAAATTCATAAAGTTTGAAATCATTAGAAAAAGAATAAAATAATCCACAATCAAGAGTATTTTTCAAATATCAAAGTATCCTTTTAACAACTTTCATATTTCATACTACTCCAACCGCATACAAAACATCGAAGCCTTGTACATGTTAAATATCTCAAACTTTTCACAGGCTTTTCTTTGATAATTTTATTTCATTCTCGATGATTGTGTTCATTGGATTATAATAAAACATTTTAAATTTCTCCAAAAACTTCTTTTGCGTAACTTTCTTGAGAAATGAATATATATTTCACCTTGCTTAACCTCTTGGCTTAAATAGGCTGACACAAGCCCTGTGTTTGTCATCTCAAACTCATATAATATAGAGTTCTTGAATTCTTTTACCAAGCTTGAGCTTGGATTGTTATCGGTAAATATAAAATTATTCATGTAAATACAATAATAAAATATCTCTATTATCATGAGTTTTGACATAAGACATTGATCAATACCATTATCTTGAAACTACTTGTCAATGTGATTATTCCATGCTTTTTGTGCTTATCCATACAAATCTCTCTTCAATTTTAGAACATTATGTTCATATCCTTCAACTGCAAAACCCAAAGGTTGTTTAATATAGATGAGATGACACCATTTTTCATGATTTTCTTTTGTAAGAAGAGAAAGTTGGAAGGTAGTAAACCCATTGGTTGAGATCTCTCAACTCTCTATATCAAACCAAGCTCTTAATACCACTTTCTTAGAGGAAGAAGTGAGAATAAAAGAGAGTAAACTTACATTTCCTTGTCTTGAAAATATCAAATATAATAAGGTATTTAATGGTGCTTAACGGAGAAATAGAGATTCTCTTCTAAGAGCTTTTCTAATTAAAACCCGGTATAGAATTTTCTACCTCCTTCTCTAATTAAAAACTTTGTAGATTTTACTCCAAAAAACTCAAGAATTATTTTAAATGTTTCTTTATTTTACATTATAATAGTAAAGACCTCCTCCATAGAGTAAGAGTCATTATTAGGTTGGAGAGGACGTAGTCACCAGTCATTTTCGTTGTTGTGTTGTCATTTTTGTTGTAACTGAGTGGTTAACGTCTTGGCGTCACTCCCATTTATTTATATTCAGCACAAATCAATTCAAAATCGCCACCAGACCTTTTATTATACACTGTTTCATTCATTGGAAAGGAGTAGCACCATATCTACACCGTAAGAATGTTACAAGCTTTAGCCAACAACTAGTTTTTTTTTTATATTCTTTCTTTTTCGTTGTTGCTGATACATGTTTGACACCAGTGATTGTCTTTTCCATGCTTTTGTCACTGCCCCCACCCCTTTGGACTCCTACACCAGAAACTGGTTTAGGTTTTGAATAACGGATTCTGCTAAAAACACTTGCTTTTTGCACCCATTTAAACTTGGTTGTCAATGGAATTGAGTATGTTGAATTTTCTTTTACAAAGTGAAATTTTACCAACTACATATTTTAAATTAAAATAGAAATGGAAGTTTAGTCAAAAACCAAGTGTACTACTAGGTTGGTGTCAAGCCAGACAGTGTTGTTTTGATACATGGACAATTTAGTCAACTCACTAACAGTATATACCTAATGACATTAGTTTGGGGTTAGCAATTACAGTTCAAATATTCAAAATATGAACAAATCACAACAATTAATGTTGATATCGTCAGTGAGTTGACAAAATTTCCATATCAGGAGAGTACTCCCTAAGATTACAACTGACATTTATGCAATATAGAATTAGATAATAATTTATAGTTAAGACAACGTTTTACTAAACTATTCTGTAATCAACACTAGTTTCAATCCGCCAACCAGTATTTCATGTTCATACAAAATTCATCCACTTCCCAAAAGATTTTCATGGCAAGATATTAATTTTAGGTTTGATTTTTACTTTTGTTCTCTGATGCACTAGTACGTAAAGTATTTCTACGAGATATAAGACATGCATCCTTAAACATGTTCATGTCATGTGTTTCACAATTATCATGCATATATATACACACACACATATCATTGGAAAAATTAAAGTACGTAAACCTAAACACATATGCATAGAAAACATACTATGAATCTCAAAATTCAGCAACTAGCTAACGATTGATCAAATTTATTTAAGTGTTCCGGCTAAATTCTATTTTCCAACATCCCCTTAAAAATGATTCCTGTATGCGATTAAATTCATGTTACAATCTTCGAAATTTTGGAGGACTTTTGAGTTTCCATACATTCTTCTTAGCCTGTAACTTTAAGTACAGTGATCCAAAATCAGTAGAGACAAAATACTGATATATTTTCCACCTTTCATGGACTCATAAAGATCTTCTAAGCTCTTTTTTTCTCTTTAGGACCTTTAAACGAGAGTCATAGAGGACTTTCACTGTTCTGGGATTGGTGATTGAAGAGGAGAGTATGAACAGTTACATGTCTGTTATGAACATATCCTCCAAGCATAGGAAACAAAACACTTTTCTTTATCAAAAGCATCATTTCCATTTATTGCAATCTTCTCAATGGTAGCTTATAATCAGCTTATATTTGCTAGAAATTGATCTATATAGCTAATGTACATACTTTTCAATTTTGTCATCTAAATGTGATTTCGTCTCTTTATAAACATGATATGTTATTCTTCCAAATATCGCATAGGAGAAACACTGGGCCTTTTGTTTCTCTTTGCTCATTTGTGATCCTCATAGTAATTCTTCCTTTGCATTCTTCATTTCTTGTAAATGATAGATTATTGCTTCACTTTTCATGCTCACATCATCCTCTCTCTTAAAAATAATGTGCATTGAATTTAAAGCCTTGATACCTATAAATAAAAAGAAAATACATGTATATATTATTGTCTTTTTACAGAAAACAATTACTAATAGTATTTCATATTTTTTGTTTTATTTTAATTCTAGGGTCAAATATAAATTAATACATTACCAAAGTTATAAAATATTTTTCAAAATCTTTTGAAATTTCTAAATTCCTCATTTTTTTCTAATAAAAGTTTTTCATGTGAAACATACTGGAAAAAGTATCTGAATATGTCTAAAAGCATTTGTAACTTCATACAACTCATAATTTTTATTTGCCTATAAAATTTAGCATACATGGTAGAATGTGCATGTAAATCCGTAATAATATACAAAAAGTGTAGGAAAAAATATTTCTAAAAGCATCTTCATCTATTAGGACTGCATCTGAATATTTCAATTTCTTAGACGAAAGATGTGCTTTAGAAAATATGACTCATTGATAATAAGAAGATATTTTATACTATTAACTGAGATTTTTTAAATTGTTATTTTAAAAACCTTTAACTTCAATGATACTTTCTATAATTAGATTTTTATAGTTTTTAAATTTACTAAATTTTTTATTTTAATAAATGATATTGTAAAATAAATGGTATTATGACATCACTTTAAGAATTCGGTCAATTAGCTATCAAAAGTTAGTGTGTGCTAAGTACGAAATATTATTAGAGTTAGTCAAACTCACTAAAGACAATTCTAAAAATTTGTGAAGGTCAAGCTGACTCTCATCGAATACTAATAGTTAATTAAAAAAATATAAAAACTATAGTGTAAGTAGGGTATATCATTGTCACTGGCACACAAAATGGAACACTAAGGTAGCTATTCTAATTATAAGCATCCAACACATAAGAAAGAACGATCAATATCTCTTCGAAAGGTGACCTCTCAAATTTGTTATTCACGTCTTTTTATTCACTAAATATTTCTTTTTATTATTATTATTATTACAATTTTATTACTATTATTATTATTATTCATAATATGTTGCAAGATAAATTCAAACTTCGATTTTTTAACGTATAAAACTTATAATCATTACATCATATTAATTTTTTTATTATATTTTTATTATTCTTATTCTTACTATGACTATCATTATTATTATATTATTATTATTATCATTATTATCATTATTAGTAAAAATAATATTAATAATAATATTCACCACCATATTAATAATAGTTATAATAATAATATTATTATTAATGATATCAATAATATTAAAAATGTTAATAACAATAATAATATTAATAATATAATGTTAATAAGATTAATAATAATATTATTATTAATATATTAATAAAATAATAGAAAAATATTAAATATTTATAGATAATATTAAGAATAATATTAATAATCTAAGTAATAATAATAATAATTTTAATAAAATTAATTATTAATATTACTCACAGAGAAAATTCATAACTAATTACTTACAGATATTTTTCATATATAATTTTACAAATTTTGTTATAGATAACATATGTAGATAAAATCTATAGATAATATTAAATTTACTTATGTATTTTCATTTGTATGTAATTATTTATAGATTTTTTTAAATAAAATTTTTAAATAATTATCTATATTTTTTTTGTGAAAAATAGATTTATAAATAATACTAAATTTATCTACAAATAAATATTTATAAATAATAAGTAGTAGGTAAATTGAAATTTTTTTATAATACTTTTACTCCTCTATCTTGATAGAAGTCAAGCAATTGTATCTATTTTGAATAAATTTTTGTTTAAAGGGTGCAATAGTATTATTATGAAGAAAAAAAAATATGCATTCAGTGAGTTAACATCGAAAACATGATGAAATGATAATTAAAATAACTCATATTGTCCCAAGTTTCATTGATAATGTAGAAACAAGTATACGCACTAAAGATTTGGTGGGTGGAGAGCGTCTCATGTTGGTTGTCAAGTATCATATGAAGTCAACTATGACCTCAGTCAATTTTATACCTCACAAACCAAATAATAGTTTATTATCATCATAAAAGAGATGGCTATCATTGAGGTTATCTATCATTTTAAAGAACCATCCCTTAAATTTTTTTATAAAAAGTAGTGTAAGGCATTTATCCTAAGTTATCACACTAAAAAACAGCCTGAATATTCTTTTCTTAGGACAAGTACATTTTATTTGTATAATTTAATATTAACACATTTCACATAATTTTTCATATATATATTATCATCAAGTGATTATATTCTTTTTATAATAACTTTTTTATAATTCTTAATTTTTTTCTGTCACGTGTTTCTTATTTGCAATGATTTAAAATTTTATCATTAAAAGCAAAAGCCGTTAAGTGTGGTGTATGATTTATGACTTTGGAAAAAAAAATGATTTGAGAGGAAAAAGATAGAAAAGACAAAGAAAAAGTTAGTATAAATAGTTAAAAAAATACAAGTAAAATTCGGAGAAAGAACATTTGAGAGGAATAACGTTATTGAGCACTAGTTACAATACACTTCGTCTTGACTTGTTTAAATTCATTGTTAGGAATTGATTTCAAAATCTATTCCAATAGTACTCAGGCCTTAAAGAAGTTTTAACTGTAGATTGAGAAATATTTTTAGTGAAAAAAGTAGTTTATAATGCATTTTTATTTTTTATTTTTCTGTAAATGTTTATTAAAAATGTATTTATGATAAAAATACTTTAATAAAAGAATTTATTCAAACTTTCAGCTTCAGAATGAGACAATGGTATAGTTTATATTTATTGTTTCAATGATTGAACAAGAGGGTGAGCAACTTGCATGAAATGTTTAAATTAAACTCCGAAATAAATAAAATTTATTTCACATCATACGAAGATATATTTTTTATTTATTTATGATTCCCCAATAAACAAAGAATGAAAAAGAACACGTTGGTCAAATTTGGCAGTGTTGACTTTGAACTGAAGCAAACAGTGAACCCTATATTTTGTCAAAAACCGCTGTCGATTCACACAAAGCTTGATTAAAATACAAATGTTTTTGTAATGTTCACTATCTAAAAATTATTAAGACTTCCTAAATTATTCTTATAAAACAGAAAATTGATCGTTAAACTAAAAAATTAGATCCGACATATTTAAAGACAGATTTAAATTATATTTTGAATAGTTTAACTTGATCTACGGTAAATTTTTTAAATTATAATTTTTTATAATTATATATTAATAATAATTATTATTTATTTAATAAATAAAACTTTATCTAATATGGTATTATGTTTATATTATTACATATCTTAAAATAAATATTATAAAATATTTTAATTGTAGTTGTATATATCTCTAATTCTACACATATAATGTTAAAATATATTAACAAATCAAGTTAATATGATTTTGGCTGGATTTACCAGGTCTTAATTATATTAGGTTTAAAATAAAAAAAATGACTAGATTAAAATTTCAGATTAAATAAAACCACAAACAAATTCATCTCAATCAATCTCATCAACACTTATTCTGTGATGTCCTCTTTATATATATATATATATATATATAATACATTTTTTATTTTAAAATTTGTTTTTTTATAAATATTTTAATTTAGAATGATAAATTGAATAAAGTATTTTTTATTTCATATACGATATAATCATTAATACAATTATTTTTTACATGGTAACCAAGTTCTTTTAGCACACATCCATGCGACCCACTTACTTTTGTCATTTTTAGACTAAAAATGCAATAATGACGAAGGTTTAATTTTTATATGTATTTTTTTAATTATAATGTAAGTAGAGGTATAATTAAAATGCAATTAGAGGTATAATTAAAAAAAAGAGGTTGATAATTGTTAGTGAATTTATGGGAATTAGACTAACAAAGAATACATATTCTCCTCTAACTTTTGGTCATAGACGCAAGCCATAGTAACCTTTTCATTAAGCTGTAATGGTTGATAATTGTTTACTGTTAATTGAGTTATGATGCTAGATATACATTCAAATACACTTGGCATCCTAAATTAATTTATATTTAATAAAAAAGTCAATCTTAAAATGTCAATACATACTTTACGAAGTTGAATTTGAGGTTTGGATAATACAAATAATATAGCATTTGTCAAAAAGGATCATATAAATGTAATTGTCATGCCATCAATCACTCTTACAATGATCATCAGGTTATTAGCAAGCTACAATGGTTCAAATTAATGACATTGTTGACTTTTACTGAGATTTTCACACTAAAGATTTATCGAAATAAGATATATATTGAACTAAAAGTATATATACAGTTAAATAAAGTTATTCTAAAATTACTTTTCATAAAAATATTCTGTTAATATTATTTTTTAATATAAAAATATGTTTGTCTAACTTATTTAATATTTATTTCTAAAAAATATATATAATATAATAGAATATTAGGAATATCCTAACTTTTAGAAAAATAAATTACTATATGTATAAATATATTAAAATACTTTTCTTCTAATTCATCAACCAGATAACACGATTCAATATAATATTAGATATACAGATTGTTCACGGTTTTCAAAATATACCATGCTCATATCTCTTTTATTTCATTTAATATGTTACTAAAATAAATATATAAATTAAACCTTTACCTATATATAATTTTATAATCTATATTTTTTATTTTATTTTGAAGATTCATCAAAATAAAATTAATTAATGAAATATTAAATAATTGTTAAGTCCTATAAAACAAATTGTATACTTAATCTACTGAACGAGGCCTTTCAAACTAATTCTTAAATAATAAAATAGATTGTTCAAAAAATATTATATATTTATATATATATAAGTATTAACCCAGGAAATAAAATCAATAAAAAATATTATAAAAGAATCTCACTCGAACAAAAAGTAAATGAAAGTAAATAAGAATAAATAATATTTAGAATTAATTTACTCAATAATGAATAATGGACAAAAATACAAAATTCGGGTACATACTCAAAAGCACCTTATTAAAAAAAGAAATTATTTTACTTGTAATAAAATAATAAAATTTAATTAAAATTGTGATTTGAACTATGTATTATCATGTGCGATGGGACTACTAATTTATAATAAAATTATAGTTGAATTATTTTAATTAACCGTATATCTTTTCATATAATATAATAAAATTAAACTAAAATCTAAATAATAGTAAAACCAAAGAGGGTCACATGAAAATTTTCAAATGAAGGTGTTGCTTAAAAAAAATGTTTCTTCCATGAATGACATGCTCTCTACGCCGTAAGTGTGTATGATTTGGAGTATATCTCAATAAAATTGAAAATCATGTTGTTTCTGATGGTCAAAAGATGTCACCAATACGACAAAACCAGAAGTTGAACTTAAAAATTAATTTAAAAGTTAATTATCTATTTGTGATTTTTAAATTCTTAATTTTTAATATTTTCTTTTTTAAATTTAAAAATAATATATATTTTTTCAATTATATCCATAATTTAATTAATATGAAGATAGAAAAATTAATTATAATAGAAATGAAAAGACAATGGTAAATAAATATACATTAAAATAAAAATAAAAAAGTATAATAGATAATTTGTTTAAAAATAAATTATAAATAAAAAATTAATATTTTTTAATTTAATACAAGATCTTAAACTATTATTGTAAAAAAATAAAGAGAATATATGATAAAATTCTAAAGTAGAAAAATCAAGAAAGAAGATGAAAATGACTGCGCAAAAACAGTGCCAGTAAACATTGGCGGCTTCTTTTTTAAGAAATGTTTAATAAACCACCGTATAGACAAAAAAAAGTTGGCGGAAATATTTTAATTATAAATATTTCGTTAATATTTATTGTTTTTTTACTAAAGTTATTTTGTTTACTTTTTTATTTGTTTTACTGTTAGATATTATTTAGGCTAAACTCACTTTTGTTGCTTATAATTTTTTGAATAGGAATTTTGATTTCTACAAAATTTTAAGTGGAGATTTTATGTTTCAATGTTTTAAGTTAAATAATTTTGATCCATTATAAACATGTCATTTAACAGTTAATATATTTATATAGTAAGATATTAAGAATAAAGTTTAACAATTTTTTATACCTATTATTCCAATATAAACCTTAACATTTTTGTGTTGACAGTTAAAAGATATATTAAGAGTTCAAGAAAATAATTTTATTAAAAAATTAAAGAAAAAATTGCAATAAACCTTCTTAAGAAATAATGATTTTTCAACCTAAATTTAGAGACCAAATGTATTTATTGAACAAAATATAAGATACATAATTATTACATATTATCTTTGATGCACCCACAACTAATTCTTATAATTATATATCATCTCTTATAATATTACGTGCACCTCCACACCATAATATTACCTTTCTTTTCCTTTTATTGATGCTGTTGTGAACTATGATTATGAATAATATACCTTTATTGGAAACTATGTGTATTGAATGTAATGATATACTTATTTTAAAGATGCCATGATATTATAAAAAAGTATTTAAAAATTATAAAATTCTTAAAACATAATAAATGTATAATTGTAACTGTGGAAATCCAAATTAAAATCACATTCCTTAAAAATTATTTAAATATAAAATAAAAATTATAATTACTATATAATTAAAGTATTAAAACTTTATACATTGAATACTTCCTAGATGAGTATGGATAAAATATCCCTATATAATCATATAGAAAACATATATATTACATACAGATATGTAACCCAAATTAAAGTATTAGTGCATTAAAAGTGATTGATAATTATTGATTGTCATTAAAGATAATTTCTAAACACTCTCAATATACACCAAATTAAAGTATTAAAAAACAAAAGATATATTAAGCATTTTATCAAACACTTTCGGTTATGCATAAATGTCCACATCTTAAGTACATTTAAGTGTGGTTTTTATCATGGTTCTGAAAAGTATGAGAATTCCTATATCCATTGTGAACTAATGTAAAAATTAGACATATCAATTAGTTTATAAAGTTGATGTAGTATATCTCTCATTTAACTTAAATGTAACGAAAATTGATATAGAAAAGTGAATAATAATGGTTTGAATTATCCTAAATCTGGTTCGTATAACTACAAAATTTTGTACACAACTAAACAAGATATCAAATGTACATTCTTCTTATAATCATATTAGAAATCATATTTCTAATATAATTCTCCTAAAATCATATTAGAAATTACAGGAAAGATGAAATCGAAATCCACTTTCTAACTATATGAACTAAGTATACTAAAAACTTAAGAAATAGGTAAGTAAAAAAACAAAACTTATAAAAAAGAAAGATTTTTTATAATATTGAGCATCCTGAATTCCCACTTTGGATTTCCTTCATAGGAAAATTTTTTACTATAAAAAATTATATAATAATAGCCTTTTTAGAGTTTTCTATTAAAGTTATGCTATTTTCAAGTTTTGAATTAATATCAATTTTTTTTTCATTGTCATATTAGGCAAATCAAGTGATTGTAAAGCCTAAATTGTTTTATTTATAATGAAAGTGATGTATATAAAAAATATCAATTCAAGATTCAAATTATTGCTACTGCTAAAACTACAATTACAATATAAAGTATAACTATAAAGTCATCTACTTAGAATAGAGATCATGAATCATGACAATGAATTACTTTAATCAAAATAAGACTTCAAAAAGTAAAACATAATAAGAAAGAAGACATTTCATAGTATCTCAAAATTAGAATATATAACATTAATTTATATTGTACCAATTGTAGTATACATATCACATGAGCTAAATGAGTTGGTTCAACAATTGATATAATATGCAAAAATTAATAAAAATTAATGGATATCACTTCAACTATAATAAAAATTAATGTCATAAAAATTATATTATACATGTGTGAATTAACTAAAAATGTTATTGATAATTAAACTAAAACTTATCTAATGTTTTTTTTTTTCGTTTTTACACTAGTATAACGCAGAAAAAAAAAAATACTTGGTATACCTTCGGTTAGAAATTCTTTCCTATAATTATGAATGGTGACTAAATAATAAAAGTTGAAGATGACATAATTATACTTTGAATATCAACTATAATATTATTCAAACTATAATATTGAGAATACTATGAATTTAAAAACCATTGTTTGTGGTGTAGGTGACGTTAGATAGAATTTTTCTAATTGAGATCAATTATATTTAAAAATAAGTATCTCAAAGGAAGAAAAACTATATAAGTGAAGGAATTAGGTTCCTCGATGTAAACTTAAAAATATACATTTAATTTGCATTATAATTTTTTTAATTTAATGTCTATGCGTGTATTATTACGATAAAAAAATTTACACTATCATTCGATTAACAATTATCATTTACCTAACCTTTAAAATAATAATATAAAACTATTTTGCGTTCTAACTCAATATGATTGACGTCAAATCTATGTTATGTCGCCGACCGTGAATTTTTTCCCTTTCCTTGTCATGCATGTAATTGATTGCCTTACGGAAAGGGATAATTTTATTGTTGGATTATTATAAAGTCAACTTCCTTAATTATGGTCATCTTAATGACTGCTGAACAAATTTTTTCTTTGTTACCTTATGATGTAATGACCTTTGCCAATTTTGTTACGTAACACGCCGATAAAAGTTCAGTTTCTTTCATTTTTCAATAATTAATAAAAAATTGTTAATCAAATTGACAAATTTATTTTTTAATAGTTTTTTTCACAAATATTTTTTTTTTCTTGACATCGTTAAAATCAAATTACATGATGCCACCTAAACATTCATCTTACAAATGAAGTGGAATTGAACTTAAAGTCAATTTTCAATATAATATTAAAGTCTATGCTTTGATTTGTTTCGTATAGCTTTCATCCTTACGTAATACATTAATTAACATCTTCCAAAAGTTGATGAAAAAATTGTTGAGGATGTACACTTGTGCTAGCCATAGGCAATAAGCACGCCCTATGAGACCAAAGAATTCTCGCCCTATGAGACCAAAGAATTCTCTTGGGAAGCATTCAACAAAATGAAACAAATCAAGCTATGCAATGCATCCAAAGAACAAACAATGACTATAAACACTGGATGAAACTAGTTATGATCCTACCCTTATACATGCTCAATAATCTAACTAACGAGCAAGATTGGCTGAACTCCAAATGGAGCTTGCGAAGGTTGCTCCACCAGAACTTCCCCCACAACTTCTGTCGTGGGACGAGTTTTGTTTCTTTATTCTGATTTTCCTAAGATCAGCCACGAACCCTGGTTTCGAAATGTGAACATCTTTCATATCAACAACGTTGTTGGTTAACTTCTCCACAACCTCTGACATTCGTGGCCGAAGCTTCGCGGTTTCTTGCACACACAGTAGCCCCACCTTGAGAAACTTTATGGCTTCTTCCTCGGGGAAATTCTTGCTCAGCATGGGATCCACCAGTTTTAACAAATCGTTAGATTGATACGCTGCCCACGCCTGCAATTGCACACATGTTCAACTTCAAAGTTCAAACACACATTTTTTCCATTTGACCAACTCATAGCAAAAAAACAAGTGTAGCTGAATCTACTAAGCTAGAAATCTACAAGCAATAATGAGTTGACTTCAATTTCTTTCATACCTTCTCCACTATGAAACGTTCAATGTCTTGATAGGCATCCACCACTGCTAGGCCACTCACAATTTGCAGAAGTAGCACTCCAAAGCTATAAACATCTGACTTTCGTGAAACCTGTCCAGAATTGGCATATTCTGGAGCTAGATAACCCCTGTCGGTTTATGAAAAGAAACCCCTTTAGTCATGGAATAAAAAGGATTCAAATTAATGAACAAAGGTAGTTCCTTTTTCTTCTTAGTGTTCAACTTACAATGTCCCTGCAACCCGAGTGCTGATGTATGAAGCTTCGTCTCTTAGCAACTTTGCCAAACCGAAATCTGAAACCTTTGGAGTGAAATTCCGATCAAGAAGAATATTTTTGGCTTTGATGTCTCTGTGTACGATGTGGGGCTTACGCTCTTCGTGAAGAAAGTCAAGTCCCCGAGCCACCCCTATGCATACTTCCTTCCTTGTTTCCCAACTGAATCTCGTTCTTCTCTCCTCCAAACCTTTCAATCAAAAGCCACAAAAACAGAACCATGAACTTCTGTCTCCAATTGCAACCACTAAATAGGAAATTCAGAAACACATAACAGAAATGAATCATCCCAAAACTAATTACCTAAGAAAGCTTTGTAGAGGCTATTGTTCTCCATATAATCATAGACCAAATATCTATGAACACCTTCCACACAACACCCTTTTAAACTTACAAGATTTTGGTGCTTGATGTTAGCAAGTGTAGCCAATTCCGCCACAAATTCCCTCTCTCCTCGCATGGATTCCACCTCAACAGAAAGCACCTTCACCGCCACAAGAGAACCATCCAGAAGCCTCCCCTTTACAAAGTCAACACCCAAATCAGTAACCCCTTGGTTAATTTTATGAAATCGCATTGCATCTCAATGCCCCAATTGAGCAAAAAACAAACTGTTAAAAGAATGAGAACAGAGAATGCATAACTAACCTTATAGACAGAGCCAAAGCCACCTTCTCCAACCTTCTCCGAGGAATGGAAATTACGCGTGGCCAGTTTCAATTGGTTGTAAGTGAACAAACGGAAGCTCCCATCGTTGATCTCTCCCTCTGGGTTGTCTGCAATGGAAGAAAAGATATCAGAGACAATAAACAAAAACCAAAGTGTTCAAATTAATGTTTGTGTTGGTTGTGCTGTGTACCGTTATTGTTTTGTTCTTTCGTGGCTGAAGAGAAACAAGTTAAAAAGGGAATCTTCATGTCTTGTCTTCGGATAAGTGTAACACTCCTTGGATATGGGGTTTTGGGGCTATATATGAAGGTTATGGAGAAGGAGCAGAACGTGTGGAGAAAATGAGAAAGACCATGTTTGGGTAAATAGAGAATACACGGTTAATCTATACATTCATTACGGCATTTGACACTTTCTTCTTTTCTTTTCTTTGTTTCCGCATTTTCGAATTTTTTTTTCTCAGAGGTCTCGAGTGACGACCCATTCCTCTTGCAACTTGGAACTTTCACAGATTAATGAGTAAACCAACAAATCATCGATTATAATATGAGCTATGGAATTGAATTATGGAACTAGGGAAATGTGTTTTTCTTAAGTGACTTAGATTTTCAATCCACTTCAATGCAAAAATAACCCAAAAACATGGTAAATATATTGTGTTTTAAACGTGGTTAATTTAGATAGTTTATAAATATATTGACTCGCAAATTTTGAAATTACAGATAGGTAAGTAGACTTAATTTAAAACAATTCAACTTAAGCGTTTGATACAGGAGATATTACGAAAAATAAGTATCATTTTTTAAATGAGAATAAAATAGAGATCAAGTCATTTTCAACCTAAAATTCTAATTTTGTGAGTAGGTATAGAGCAGTTGATATTTATGAAAAAGGAGATTTTTTTTAACGTTAAAATAATAAATTAGAAAAAAATTGGGAGTGTAAAAAATCAACATTATGTAAGAATAAAAAGTTAACGTGATTTAAAAAAAAAAATTGTCATTGGTTTCCGAAATTTAAATTAAAAGGTACTAAAATACTAAGTCACGAGTCTAAAAAAGAGAACTGGCATCTTTCAAACGAGAGAGAAATAATATAATAAAAAGTATCACATTCTTCAGAATAAAGACTGTTTCGTTATTCTAATATGAATGGAATTTTAGGTTTTTTTTTTTAATTTATCACAATTTGTATGTAATATTAGTTTGAAGGTTAAACCTATAATTTAAGTTTTGGATATCAATTTTTTAATTTGGTTCCTGCTACTATAAAATTTCTTAAATTCGTTATGGTTTTGTCGTTTCTATCATTGTTATCTCCTATCGCCGTACATGTTAATGACGAACTAAGAATGCATCAGTCAAAATTATTTTAGATCAGTAATATTTTACGCACACACAACATATATATATGTTGAGAATTCGATCACTTATAGTTATTAAGTTATATGTTGAACTTAACTGACATAATAATTATCGAATAATAAGATCAAATTTAAAACTTGAAAACAAAATAAACTAAAAAATTGTCATAATATTATATAAAAAAATTATTCAATTAAAGTTGTCAGATAATACTTTAAGAATTTTAGCTTTCAATTCTTTTAAATTATAGCCCTATTTTTTTGTTTTTATAATTATTATTTTATATATTTCTTGATTTTCTTGTTTATTTTATCTTTTAAGTTTTATTTATTCTTCAAATTTTTAAAACAAATAACAATTTCATAAAACTAAAATATTTAGTATTAATCCTGGATGAATTGTCACTAGAATATGTATTCGAATTCAAGTGTTAGATATATATAATTGTTATAAATTATTACGTGATGATCTTAGGAGGCCTGCTAAAGAAAAAGTTTAAATTCATTTTTATCCTTGTAGTTTTATAAAAATGTAATTTTAGTTTTTATAAAAACTAAATTGTAAATTTAGTTCTTCAATTTTTTAATTACTGTACAATGTTGATATGTATTTTTTATAATAAATTTTAATACTTTTTTATCATTGGAAATAACAAGAGTTTAAAACAAAACTTTATATTCTAAGTACACATTTTGATAGTAAGAAAAAAGAAAATCAAATTTTACTTTCTAAAATTCAAAATGTGGTGAAGAATCATGTGTGTATTTTTCTCAAATATAGATTATCTATTGTTAGATAATGAGATATTATAAAATACACTACATTCTTGATAAAAATATTGAAATAAAAGATTTGATCTTTTTATTTAATCATTCAGGAAAACTTTATAAGAAGTCAAGAATTTGATAGGCATGAGTGAAAATTTAAAAAGTAAATTCATTCACTGTCACGTCATGTATTATTAATAATGTGCTTAGACGAAAAAATATAAGATATACGAAAATCATTAATAAAAGATCTAATTTTGACACCACTATTAATGAATTATATCCATTTGACACTCACTTTATTCAATAAAATATTATATAACAATAAAATAATAATTTATTTCAATATCAAATGGTTGTATTTTACTTTGTGCAATGTCAATATATCATCATCCTATGAGTATCTAAATAAAAAGTAATACATGTTTTAGATTTGTGTGACATTAGGAAGAAAACACTTTTTATGTACATGGACAACAAGTGTTTCCAACATACAACATGAGAATTGTATATGTTTCAAAAAAAAAAGAAAAAAAGGAGAATGTATAACAATAAGAGAAAATAAGAAAGATAACATCATTGAAGTTGGTTTCATACATATTCACCATCTACTTTTTTATAACCATCTACTTTTTATAATATATACTAGTGAAAATTTTCAAACATAAACTATTTAACATAACTGAATTATGTGATGTTAGATATAATATTATTTTAAACATATAAAGTCTCAAACATAATCTATTTAACATAAGTGAATTGTGTAATAATAGATATAACATTATCTTTAATAAATATCTATGTATGTTATGATATCTTATTAATTTTATGCTAAGAAATAAGATAACTTGTATAAGATTGAAAACATTTTGTGTTTGTGATGATTAAAGAAGACTATTGAATCTAACACAAAAGATGTGAACATGCAAGTTTGAGATTAATCTCAAAATTTTATAAGCACAATCATACAAGAGAGTTGTTGATGATGTCATTTAAAGGTGATATTGTTTTGTAAAACTTGTTTAAAAGAAAATAAAATTAAAACATTTTTTTTTAACAGTAACAATATGAAATTTTTATACTAAGACTTTTTTTAGTGAGTACAAATAGATCTATTCAGTCCAAATGATCAAGTTTGTTAGTGAAAAACTATATGATCATAGTAGAAAACTATTCTAGATAGACATGAGTTACATTCTTGAACCACAAAGATGAATCTTTTCAGGATTTTCAATAAATTTTGTAAAAGTATTTTAAAAAAGTGATCTATTGTCTTGTTTTTTTTTTTTATTAATTAAAATTTGAATATTAGAAACAAATTATTTCATCGAACATGTGACTAAATATTTCTGGATAGTCTAATAGTGACCAATGATGACGAATGACCAATAAATTTAACAAACTTTATTAATTCAACTTCTCAAAATCAGTTTATAATATAGTTTTTTACATTCAATTATATACTATAATTAACACCTTTCAAATCATAAATATTTTGTGTGTCAATTCAACATAATAAATTAAAACATCTTATAAACTCCTATATTATAAACGCCTCTTTACAAAACATCTAAAGAAAATAAATAAAATTTTTAATAAAAAATAAATTTAATTAACCAGATCAAGAATTTGATATGCTAGATTGAATCATGGCTACCTCTTGAATATTAAATTCTGAAAACATAACCAAATTTTGTATTATTCTATAAACTTAAATAGAGTTAAGATAAACTAAAGTTTATTAAGATATAATCATAATAAAATAAAAAAAGATAACGTTTCCAAACATTTTTATATATTTTTTTTTAGAAATATTTTTACATGAAGTTTTAAAACAAATTTTAAATAGAGAAAACTTATTGTATTAGGAATATATTTATATTTCTAGTGATGAAAGCATATTTCACCGAAGAAAAATAAATTTGCATGCCAAAATTGAATCGGGATTTCTTTATTCGGATACGAACAAACTTGCCAGTTTAATTGTTATTAGTTGTCAAATTAAAATAACTAATTAAATTTTTCATAAGAAATAAAATAAAAATAACTCCACATGTTAATAACCTTTTAAACAGTACTAGCACAATAAGAATATGTAAGTAAACTAAAAGTTAACTCATTTATTTTAATTAAAAAAATTGGATGAATCTATCTTTACATTAAATAAAATTGAATAATAATTTATTCTTACATTAGAATCAGGTAACTTTTTTTTTTTTTTTTTTAAAAATGCTAAAATGAAATAATTTTTTGTAGTTAGAAATAAAAATAAAAGTTGGCTCCATTTTAAACCATCCTTTTGAAAATCATGGGAAAAATAAAAAAAAAAAAAAAAAAATATAAAT
>Ga0099825_1001489_pt1 | contig 30052 bp, 15 predicted proteins | sample SiratroredBW_FD_76838 | JGI IMG/M metagenome (GOLD analysis project Ga0099825, IMG submission 76838) | Root nodule microbial communities of legume samples collected from California, USA - Siratro red BW | ecosystem: Host-associated > Plants > Roots > Nodule | place: USA: California | collected...
AGCTTTTGATTGTGCTTGGTTGCTGCCTAATTGAATTTTCGAGTTGTATTGAATTCTTGAATAGTTTCTTGGTTGATTTGTGCTTAATAGGCAATTTTAAGCATTGTTATTGAGAGAATTGTAAAATTGAATTGTTGTATTGGTGTGTTTGCATTCAAATCAGCAGTGGTGTACTGCTTTGACATTGTGGGTGTTCATCTTGTGCGGTGAGGACTGCACAAGAGGCTAGAAGGTCTTCTTGTAGGGTTCAAGAAGGGTTCTTGTGTGATTTGATTATAAACTTTGTTTGAATTAGTGGAAATCCTTGCAAGTGGTTACAAGGGACTGGACGTAGCCCAAGTGGTTAGGTGAACTAGTATAAAAACAGTTGTGTGATCTTCTTCTCCCTTACTCTTTTTAATTTTCATACTACATTTGTGTTAATTTCAATTTTGCTACCAAGAACAACCTGTTAAAATTGAAGAACAACCTGTTGAATTATGGACAGATTTACAATACTAATTCTAGTTGTGTTTTAATTGATCAAAAGTTATTCTGTTTTGATAAATTTCAGTATCTTAAACACAATTAGTCTTGTTTCTTAATTGGTGTGACTTGGCAAGTTGGATTTATTGAATTTGAGTGATAATTCTTTTGTTGTATTTCAACTTAGACTTTAAACTGGTGTTATTGATTCTGCATAGTAGTGCTCATTGCTTATGTATATTGTGCACTGAATTATCTTGTTCTTAGTGGTATTGTATACTCTAAATCAATTGCTTGCTCCTTGCTTAATTGAATCTGTTTTTACAAACTCATTTTTTGCATTATAGTATGATTCCTGACCGTATATGTTTTCTTGATTTTGATTGATCACTATTGTATTAATATTTTTCAAAAATTGGTTTTACAGTTCTTATTATACTGCTGCGGTACTGCATAATTCAACAAGTTGAATTCTGTTATAACTTGTTAATTCTGATACTGGTTGAAAATTAACTAAGTGTTAAAAAGGATTTTCAACAGATTGTTAACCTGTTAATTGTAATTTTCCAGAACTACCAGAATTGTTTTAACAAGTTGTTTCTGATTTTATCAAGTTGTTTTTCTGGTCTGAACATACTTAGTCATATTTTAACAAGCTGTGTGTATTCAACTTGCTGTTTTGTGTGGCATTCTCATTGTAATCATAGATTCAGAAAAGATCTCATTCAAACTTTCAAGTTTTCGAAAAAGAGTAAATTGTTCACTTCACCCCTCTTGAACATTGGCCATCTTATTTTTCAACAAAGTTCAAACTCAAACATTACCAAATCTATATCCTTGAGGATTCAGAAGCAACAAAATCAGAAGAAGGCCTAATCAGACAACAAGAAAAATCAAGGAGAGAATGAGTTAGAGCTGGAGAAGCTAGGGTTACAATTATCTTCCTATAGTTATTGGGGTCTCACTGCTCACAACTTTTAAGGTTGAAGGCAAGATACAAGATAGAGAAGTTGTTATCCTCATTGATCCAGGAGCATCTACAAACTTCATAGCAACAAGAATAGTCGAAGAACTACAACTTCCAACTACAAGAATTAAGGAGTTTCAAGTAGAAGTTGGGAATGGAACCATCGAGAAAGGAAATCTAGGATGTGAAAGGGTCAAAATAGAAGTTTGGGAAATACAAATAATCCAATCCTTCTTTGTCATGGAGCTGGTAAAAACAGAGGTAGTGTTAGGAGCAGGATGGATGACAAGTTTAGGAAAATTTGCGGGAGATTACGATGAAATGATGATTAGTTGAAAGGTGAAAGAAAAAAATTATGTTCTAAGGAGAGATCCATCCTTAAGTCGAAGTAAGGCTTAATGGAAGGCTACCCTTAATGCCCTAAAAGGAACTGAAGAAGGGTACCTAGTCACTCCAATTTCCTTTACCGATGCAGTTAAAGACCCATAACTACATAGAATATTACAAGAGTATAAGGACTTGTTTCAGGACCTTATGGATTACCGGCCTCAACCAGACCATGAACATGCCATCACACTTAAAATATTACAACCTGATATTGTCATAAAATAAATAAGAATTGATGATAATTTGATTTTTGTCATAAAGACAAAATCAAATAATTAATATTTCTTTCCTTTTAATAATTTGATCTGTCAGAAAGACAAAATTACATAATTGATATTAGTTTCTTTTTATAAACTTTGTATCCATCTCTTCTGAAAGTTATTATAGAATGCCTGATAGAATGCTATGTTGATTTTTTTCTTAAAAATATTTAAAATTAATTTAAAGTATTTATTATAAGCGTTGATGCTTAAATTGTTTAGTTACCTTTTACTTTCAGTGTTTAGAAACCGATGACATAGATAATTAAATTATATAATATAAAATATCAAGAAAGAATATAAGTATCTAACATATTTATATTAAAAAGAAAAATTATATATAAGAAAGATTAATTATATCAAACCATAATGAAAAAGAGAGTCAGGTATTTCTAAATATTTGAAACAAAAAATATCAAGAAATAATAAGATTGAAGTGGGAAGCTTTTGTGGAGATCTTCTCTGTATAACACTCTCCCAAGCACACTTTGTTCTTTTTCCAAAAGTCTTTTTCACTTGTTTAGTTTTCACTTTTTAAACCACTTATAAAACTCTCGCCTAACTTTTTAAACCACATACAATTTAATAATTTTTAATTTAATGATTTTTTTCTGAAAAAATATTGATCTTATGTTACAATTGAATGCTCTGTCATAACAAATTTTCTAGAACTTATTTGGGTCATTATTTGTTTTAATAAAAAATTCAGATTTATTTTTTAAAATTGTTGCAAAGCAGTAAAAAAATTAATAGACTATAACAGTTTAGCTCAATTTTAGAAGAGAACACTAAACTTTAAATGGTTAATTTCAATATGGTATTAAACTTAAATAGTTAATTTGTGTATTGATTTTCTTTGGTATTTCTTGTCATTCCAAAAACGTGTTAAAAATGTTAACATATTTTCATACTGATTTTTCTCAAACCACTATCCTACAAAAACACTCTCGCTCTATGGGTGTTAAGAATGATTATTAGCTTAACAAATTTGAAATAACACAAAATTGAAACACTAAAATGTTAGCACAAGTGTAACTAAATTTTCTTATCATAACTAAACAAACAAATGGAATTGATTATGGTGATCAAACTAACAAATTGTGACACAAGTAAACAAATAACTTTTATCTATATTTTAGAGTCATACTACAATCATGAAAACCTCTATTTATATTGACTTAATAACATAAACACTACAAAAAAAAAGTTATTTAGAGATCAATTTTTAGTTACCAAATAAAATGGTTGCTAATTGTGACCAAAATAGTCATCAAATTAAATTGTGGTTGCTAAATTATTAAAAAAATATGAATTTAGTGACCAATTAAGTCAATATAATTGGTATTTAACATTAGCTACCAAAGTTTTAGTGACATATACTATTAAATTCTAAATTGGTATCTAATTAAGTTAGAGACTAATTTAGAATCTAATGGTGTAGGTCACTAAAATCCTGGTAGTTAATGTTAGAAATCAATTATCTTGACTTAATTGGTCACTAAATTCAATCATTACTTCTATTTTGTACGTATTTAGCAACCAAAATCTAATTTGGTGGTTATTTTGATCATAATTAGTAACCATCTAATTTAGTAGCTAAAAATTGGTCTCTAAATAGTTTTTTTTCTTATAGTAAAATAACTCCTATAATCTTAGGTTTATGAACTTGAAGGGAATGATAAAGCACAATGGTTAACATGATGCCCACAAGCTCAAATTTTTAAATTCGTTTCATATTTATTACATTTTACTACTCAGGATCAAAAAGTTAATTTACTTGGAGAATCTTAGGCATATAAAAATTAGTAAAACACTTAATAATTTTAAATCCTCTAGAATTTTCTAATTCTTTCTTAGTTTTTTCTAACAGTTATTTCAATTCTTCCACATCTTGCTAGTTTGTTACTTCACTCCAACTTCTCTCCTCCTCTTTGCATTTTTTATCCCAAGGTTCACTCCATTGAATACTGGAACCAGAGTATTCATCAGCACCTTCCACACTATCAACATTCTGTCCATTGCTATTGGTATATGTTAAAGAATATCTTTTTCAAAGAGAGCAATATTTTTTGTAACGCATCCATATAAGCAAATGTCATTAGTATATCAAACTTAACATACTGATTCCAAAACAAAATCTTAGACAACATTCTCCTCCATAATGAGCATATGAACGAGTATATTAAACAACAAATCCCATGTAACATGACAATACGTAGTTACGCATGCATGCAAATGATTGCTTTGAGTGACCAAGTGATGAATATTGTACTTATGAACTTGTCGAGAAGTTAGGTCATGTATACTTCTTTCATTTTTTCTTTAAGGTCAAAGGAATAAAATACTTTAGGGTATGACTAGCAATTTGAGACGAGATCCTGGTTTTAACCACCCACAATGCTTTTCTAATTTCGTTTTCTATATTTCTCAAACCTAGAAAGAAACAATCCGATTAAAAGAAACATGTTAGTTAATAAAATATTTGAATCTTTGATTAATTATTTAAAATTATGAGACACAATAACATGTGTTCTTTTTCTGTCCATTTCTTGCGGCTATTTTTCTTCTGTGGCTCAAGTGATTATATTAAAAACGTGATGATAACTGAATATTTGATATCAAGATAAGAGAAGTTCCAACTTGTTGTTCGAGTTGACTCTTATTAAAAAAGCATGATGAGATAATCCTTAAAACTCTATATTGCATTAATATTTTTCCATTGATTTTTCTCTTCTTTCCTTATATACCATGTGCTCTGTAAATTCGGTTATCTTAAAGAACTATTTTTCTCTACTCTAACCGTTTTATTTAACAAAGATATCCTTTTAGTTAATCAAAATATTATGGAAAGTAGTGTATACAATTTGTTTTTACTATCACTTTGCATTTTTTCACTGATCAATTTTTTATTTTTATCATTTACTAAAAAAACTATCTATGATATTATCCGTGTATTTCTACAATTTTTTAAATTGCAGTTAACGATCAAATCAAACTTTCCTTATATTTCTAAATCATTGATTAATTGTTTAAACCCAATGTTGACCGGTTTCATAACAGTAGATCAAAAAACATTTCAACAAATATTGGTAGAACAAGAACCCGATCAGAAATTTCAACCACAAACAAAAACATTTTATTTTATTGTTTACATCTAACTTCAAAATTTTTAAAAAATAAGAAAAAAAAAAAGAAAAAGTATTTTATGTCGCAATCTTAAGTAGAGAAGGAGGAATAGGTTAAAGGATTGTATCGCTTACAAAATTTACAAAATTTACAAAATTAATCAAGGTATTAATAATTAACATTTCAGTATTAAAAAATAATTAAATATAAATAATTTATAAATTAATATATTTTAATTAAGTATTTATTAAGAGTGTTGGTTTATCTGCTTTCAAAATATTTATTTTTATTGAAATATTTTATAATTTAATTTTATCAGGTTTTTAATTTTATTGTTTCCAACTCATCCTCTTCAATTTATTTGAATTAGTTATTGAAAAAGAAAATAGCATATATAAAAACTAAATAATAAAACATTATTTCAATTAGTTATTGAAAAAGAAAATAGCATATATAAAACTAAATACTAAATAATAAAATATTTAAGGCATAAGTAGTGTAACAACATAAACTCTGGTAGGGCAAAAAGAGATCATATTTATGGCTTCTCAGATCAGGCAGAAGATACTAACATAAGAAAGGAAGTAAATCAAGTGTATAGCAGCACCTCTCATATATTAGTTTAATCGTTTGATTCAGCGTTTTTGATTTTATAAATAATAAAATGTTATTCTGTAGAAAAAATTACACTTAAAATATCGAGTTAAAATTTTCATATAATCAATGATTTTCTAGAGTTCCTGTATGTAAGAGAATAATTATTTTACCTTTTAAAAAAATAATTATGTTTTCATAATTATCATGTTCTGTAAAGTAATGTGTATAATTTTCTACTTTAGAGTTTGTTATAATTTGTCCTAATTGTTGTACAAATAGTAAAATTAATTGAATATTTAATTTAATTAATTTTTCGGGTTCAGGAATTAGAAAGTAGATTTAAAAAAAAAATTGAATTGATTTAAGATAAAAGTGTGGAAAAAATTTAATTATTTAGATTAAAAAAATTATCTAAAAAAAATATTTATAAAATTTTGTGAATGATATAATAGATATAATAATTATTTTAATATATAAAATTATCCTTATAATTAAAAATAAAACATATTTTTATTTAATATAATTGATAATATATTTTGTGAAAAACAACTTTTTGTAAATTACTTCTTCTAAGTATGAAAAGTTTGCGAAGAAACTTTATTTATTTTTTGTGATTTGTTTTTTTCGTTTTTCACACTTTTGCTTTTTCCTATTCCACAAGTTTTCATAATAGAAAACAAGCTACCCCTTAATAATAAAAATATAAGGTTTCTATGCTAACTCAGGTGACTCTTTCAACCTTACCTTCGTGTTTTCCTATTCAGCCTCATTTTTTTTTTCTTTTTGTATTTATATTTTATTTTACACTATATATATTATTAATATTTTCTTCAAAGCTGAAAGAAAAAAGGTCTTTTAAATTAAACGACGATTAAGGAGACCCGTCAAATATATTTATAGTAAATTAATTCAGTTTCCATAATGTAATATAGTATATAATAATATGCATACAGATATATCAAATTACCTAATTTTTATCAATCAGGTAATGTTTAATAATAAAAATATATAATAATCAATTGTAAAAGAAAATATTACAATTATTTTGTTTTCAATTAAAAGAATTAAAATTATAAAATGGCTTTGGTGTGAATAATTGAGTAAATTGCTTATAGTGTATTCTATTTTCGCCCACTTCCCACAAAAACCCCTTTCTTCCAAAATTAGGGTTTTGGGTTTAGACAGAATGAAGCGTTCGCGCAGAAGCAATGGCGATAGCGATAGCGATGCCGAGGGAGGTGACTCGCAGGGTTATGCGCTTCCAGTTCCTCAAACTCAAGAATCTCATCAACGGTAACATTACTACTCACTTTTCAATTTACATACAACACTAAATTCAAATTTTTAATCCCTAATTAAGTAACGTTAATGAACCCTAGCACCGTCGTGGACGGCCGCGAAGACGGAACCGAGTCAAACAGCAAGACGTTCGACGACCTCGGACTGGCGGAGTGGGCGGTGAAGACTTGCCGGGAGCTCGGAATGCGGATGCCACGGCGCGTGCAGCAGCGGTGCATACCGCCTGTGCTGGAGGGCCGGCACGTGCTGGGCATCGACGAGACCGGGAGCGGGAAAACGGCGGCCTTCGCTCTTCCGATCCTACATCGACTCGCCGAGCACCCCTTCGGGGTTTTCGCACTCGTAGTGACGCCCACGCGCGAACTCGCGTTCCAGCTCGCGGAGCAGTTCCGCGCTCTGGGCTCGGCCGTGCACCTCCGCATCACGGTTGTGGTAGGCGGCATGGATATGCTCAAGCAGGCGAAGGATTTGGTTGCGAGGCCGCACCTCGTCATTGCCACTCCTGGGAGAATCCACGTCTTGCTCCGTGATAATCCTGATATTTCTCGTGTTTTCTCCAGAACTAAGGTAATAAGTTTGTAATTCAATTTAGAGCTGCGTTTGGATAAGCAGTTCAGTGTTGGTCTGGTTTTCAGTTTATAGGCCCTAAAGTAGCTTTAAAACCAAAATGTCAAAGAAAATTAATCTCGTTTGGTTTTCATTTTAAACTTAGTATTACTATCTGCACTTTTGGTTTAAGGTTGCAAATTGAACGTTCCAATGTATGAACCGTTAATGAAAGATTCGTTGCTACATATGCTTTTAATCGAAACAAGCACACTCAAAACTCATTTAATGGAGTTATACTAACAAAGTATGCAAATAAACTTTAGCCAAATTTAAGTTTACAATATTTTAATCCAATGATATCCTTCGTTAAGTTCTTATGGAATATAAACTTATGGATGGATAAAACATATGGATTTAGCGTGCATTAACCCACCCTGATATTCCTCCTGTTTTGTCCTTAAACAAGGTAATGAGTAACCTGATGTAGAGTGGGTTTGGATAAATATTTTAATTATACTCTTCTACCTATGATTGTTCATAATTCTATGAATTAATATTTGACTTATGCTTCTGCAGTTTCTTGTCTTGGATGAAGCAGATCGAGTTCTGGATGCTTGTTTTCAGGAGGAATTGAGATTTATCTTTCAGTGCTTACCTGAAAATCGACAAAATCTGTTCTTTTCTGCGACAACTACAAGTAATCTGCAAAAGTTGCGAGAACGTTACCAAGATAAGATGTATGTCTATGAGGCATATGAAGGCTTTAAAACAGTTGAATCACTTAAGCAACAGGCGATATTCATCCCTAAAAAGGTGAAGGATGTATATTTGATGCATATTTTGTCAAAAATGGAAGATATGGGAATTCGGTCTGCCATCGTGTTTATCTCAACATGCAGGTATGTATCTTTCTAAATTGCATGTTTGGATTTTTTGTTACCAATTCTGTTTTCTGTATTATGATTTTTTATTCGTTTTTCTTCTAGGTCCGTAGCTATATTTTTTTGTTGTGCTATAGGATAATGTTGCCTCTTTCAGCTTAATATATCAAACAATCCCGCCTGCTAATTTATTTGTTTGATGCTCTTGTTATTAGCTGGTTCCTCTCTTAAGTATTAATATCTAAATATACAATATCAGAATTTTACCTTTGACCACTTCTCTTCAATAAATAATTAGGCTATTATTTTTTGTTTAGCTTCCCCCTTCCCACTTCCAAAGAAGTAAAAAGGGTAAAAATTCTCGTTCTAATATTATTATGATGAAATTTGTGTGTGTTAGTTATTAAATTTCTTTTTCTTTTGTGGACAGTTTATGATGGACTGATTCTGTAGAAAAAAATAAATCGAAGCTTATTGTTGTGGACTCTAGTCTAATTGAATCTGTGGTCTGATGATATAGTTCTGTGCAATGGCCTTTGTGTATGACACTCTGTAAATATTTAAAATTTGTGATGTTACAAGAATAAAAAAGTTGTTGCAGTTTGACAATGAAAATTTGGAATTGTATCTTGTTATTTGGCCAATGGTAGGACTTGATATTGGTTTTGGTGTGTCTCTACTTGTTAGAAAATAGATATTAGACATATATAGGATTTCTTACTTTCTCTAGTACGCATTCCATACAGCTGAAAATGGAGGCAATAATTTAACATTAGCTTTTGGAATATAGTTTTTTAGGTGATGGGTGAACCAGAGTTTTATTGTATGTATTTCTTCGAGGCTTTCCTTCTTACTCTTTTTCTTCTTTAAAGTATAAACGAATTATAGTGAAGGAATGGGTAGAATTAGTGTTTGGTTCTATTTTTATTTGCTGATATTATCTCTTCTGAATAAATTGCGATTTATTAACTATTAAATATGCATTTACGTTTTATAAAAAATATTGTTATAGACTCATTCAGGAAGTAGAAGTGTAATCCAAATTGAGCATAGGTGGAAAAGTTCTGGGTTGAAAATTCAGCCTGTTTGTGTATTTAGGATCGATTTGAACTTTTCATTGTTTTCCTTGGCATCAATAACTGAATCAGTGAACTTGTATATTATAAAAGATACCAGTAGGAGGGCAGGTAAAGTGTTTTGAATCATGCTTAATTACCCTTTGGGATGTTGTGTTATGACAAGTACATTAGCACTTGAGGAATCCACGCTCTAAAGCTCACTATGAAGGGGAGAACCAAACACTTAAACACTTAAAGCCTGAGAGATTTCCTATTATAACTGGTATTCATAAATGAATGAAAAATGACCCCTATAATTTGTTGTATACATAATTGCTTGTTTATGGTTTCATTTTGTTGTATAACTGCCCCACACCAACTGATGTATAGCATGGCTTTGTTGACCATCCAAGCTGTATTCTTCTACCTGGATACGCTAAACAGATTTAAGCCTTTATGTTTGCAAAATATAATTTTTAGTTATTAAATTTTGAAAGTGATTATTATTTCAACTCATGTAAAAAATTATTGTGCATTTGTTGCTATCCTCTTTTTCCACCAAGAATAGCATATATAGACATCCTTCATTGAATAACGAGGCATACTGGATTCACATGCATTTCATTATTTCATTTGATTGGAACTGTTTAATTGTGACCAAATCTTAGAGCTCTGGTGTTTGCAATGTAAATGAACAATGGTTCTGCTATTATCAATTTCACTGGACTCTGATAATATGAGTTCAGTGACTCTGTTGGCTATTTTTTTTTTTTATTTAGAAAGGTCATTTTGTTTCTGATTGTGGATGTCCCGAGTTCAAAAATTACGATCATCATTTATTCCTGTTGAAATAATAGGGGTTATTAGATGATGGAGGTAAATGGGTTATTGAATTTATATTGTGTATCTTGATGTGATGTCATAAAACAAAGCTAAAGCACTCATACTTTTCATGCTTCAAGTTAGATAATGTGCTGAACTTCTAACCTAACCAAAGGGTCAATTAACTTGCTATAATTGTCTAAAGCAAATCCCTTTGAATAAAGATCCTAAATGATAGAATCTGTAAAAGTTAGGTAGCACAATGATATATAGAATAACAAACTACTTTACTATTGTCATTCTCTTCTATATATTGTTTACATGTTCCTAAAAGTTTCCAAATTTCAGAGATTGTCATCGTTTAAGTTTAATGCTGGAAGTGCTTGATCAAGAAGCAGCAGCTCTTTATTCATTCAAATCACAAACTCAGAGGCTTGAAGCACTTCATCAATTTAAATCAGGAAAGGTTTCTATACTGCTAGCAACTGATGTTGCCAGTCGTGGATTGGATATTCCTACAGTTGACCTTGTTATCAACTATGATGTTCCAAGGTTACCTTTTCTTGTGCCAATTTCTTTACCTTATTAGTAGACATTTGAAGCATTTCATTAAGCATATTGCAACTATTCATTTGCAGGTTTCCACGGGATTATATTCATCGGGTTGGTCGTACAGCCAGAGCAGGTAGAGGGGGACTGGCTTTAAGCCTTGTGACCCAGGTTAGTACATTTTATATTTAATATGAAAGCTTGTATATTTCTTTGTTATTTGAATCAAAGTTTACAAGTATTGAATTTGTACCTAAGATTTTTGTTTGAAAGAAATTGTTAAATAAATTTGTGAGGGCTGTTGCTTATGCAACAACACCACACTTCAGTGTTGATGTGGCGGCTAAACTCATTTAATACTATACTCGGGGATACAACTTGTTACTTCTTGATAACAACCTGGGACTAGCACAAATCATCCACTGATACGGGCATGACACAACCCTTCTCATTTGCCCGATCTTGAAACCAACAATTTAGACAGCTATATAATTCAACAGTGAAATTGATAAATTTTTGCATCTGTGAAAGTTATTATAGGTGTCATTTCACTAAATTTGACACTTGTCAATTGATCTGGGTGATAAAGAGTTGATTCTAACAATGACCGTTACCATTATGAACTTAACCAACTAAACTATAATGCTGTGGTTGACGTGAATTGGTTACTGAGATTTATAGGGGGACAGCAGTTTCTTTTAAACTGCTGGATCATGGGGTGATGCCCTAGGTTCTATTTTATGAATTATGTTAATATCTATGTAAAATCTGTATCCCAGAGATACCGATGTAAGTCTGGACTTTTAAACTTGATTGTGGGTGTTGTGCAATCTCTGAAAAAGTTAGTTCATACTCTAGACATAGTTGCATGCTTGTCTTGTGGAAGGTGGTGTCTAGGATATCTTGATGTATAATCATTTTTGAAGTGTGATGACATAGTTTTATGTGGCCTCCTTATTGTTCAGGTTTTGCATAGGGTTAGAATTCCCAAAGTTTGATACTTTTGGATGAAAATATTTTTAGGAATCACCCTTTGTTAGTAGCCTAGGTTGAAAACATGTACAGTAGCATCAATAGGGTTTTATATCTGTGGTTTTGCTGTTTTTTTGCAGAGGAAGTGTCTAAGTTATTTCAATTGTAACTCATTCACGTAAATGAAATCATTTTAGGATTCTGATATTTTTATTGCAAAGATTTCCTTATTATTTGTTTTACATTTGACATTTTCAGAATGATGTTGAACTTATTCATGAAATAGAAGCTCTTATTGAGAAGCAACTTGAAATGATTGAATACAAAGAAAGTGAGGCACTTTCTCTCATGAAAAAGGTATGCTTTTACTGGACAACTTTTTGTTCTAGCAATTGATTTATATATTTAATTTGTTTCCTTTTCTGACTCTAAATAATTTTTTCCTTTTCAATTATGATCTATGTAAAGTTTCTCTTTTTAATTTCTATTTGGTTTGTTAACTCTGATGTATTGCAGGTTTTCAGTGCTAAGAATGTTGCAGAAATGAGAATGATTGATGATGGCTTTGAGGAGAGAGCTAAAGAGCGAAAAAAACAGAAACTGAAAATGCTTGCAGAGAAAGGATTGTTGAAGAAAAAAATAAAAGGAGAAAACAAAGTAAAAAATTTTCAGAGGAAGGGGAAGAGGTAGAAACACTGAATATAACTTCTTTTTCCTCCAGTGATTGGCTTGCACAAATGGCCATTTTTCTAGTTTTTTGTTTTTTTTTTTAATTGACATGTTTACTTTGATGTATTGTGTAGGTTTTCGGTGCTAAGAATGACGAGGAAATGAAGGTTAGTGAGAATAGCACCGAGGGGGAAACAAAAACTGAAAATGCTAAAAGAAGGTTTGTTAAAGAAAAAAAAGTTAAAAGAAAGAAGTAAAGAATTTGCAGAGGAAGGAAAAAGCTGAAAAAAGTAGAGGTATAAGCAGAAATAGCAACTCCAAAGAAAAGGTGTAAGAAGTACATTAGTATATTTAAGAAAATGATAATTTCTAAGTATGGAAGCGATATTCGAAGACAAGGCTAAAAAGGGTTAAAATCAAAAGCCGAAAGAAAAGAGAGGTATCACTGGACGTAGAGAAGCAAATGATGGTTTGTTATTGTATTCATGTCTTCCTGATTGTTGGCAGAGGTGAGATTGAACACATTTTAATTAGCTAAATTCTAGGCATTATTTTTTCCTTTGATTTTGTAAACCCGGATTTTGAGGTGAAAAAAAGGACCAAACGACTGGATGAACTTGATGAACATTCCTTGTCATTGGGAGGCAGGGTATCATCATCAATTTTGTAGCCTATTAGATACAATGCTGATTTAGCTTCAAAAAATTGTATAGTTGAAAAAGTAATTCATATTAAGTGAATTTAATTTGTTCTATTAACAAGTGGTGGTTCTTTGGATTTGGTTCTTTTAAGCAACTTTGTAAGTTTAAGTCTTGAATAGAAAAACTTGAGAGGGGGGACTTTTTACGGATTTACGGAAGTTGATTAATACGCCAGAGGTTAGTTATTGTTAAAGGTTTTACTCAACATTATGCAATTTACTGCAGATTTTGGGAGGATGAGGGCACCAATGAATATAGTAAGGCTAATGGTGAAGTGACCAAATAATCTATCCATTGAAGTGCGGGAAGCCAAGGAAAGGAAATTATTGGTTTGCAAATTTTATGACAATTAATGGTTTAGGAAAATGCTAAATGATGAATAATGGAACTTTATAAAAGGAATAGAAGAAAACATTACATTAGTTTATAAAAGGATGAAATCACTCTCAAAAAATTACATAAAGAAAAATAAAAATCACCAATTTTTTAACAATAAGGGAAAAGATACGCTCCTCAGTTATAGAACATGCTCTTCCCTATTAGAAGACTTCATTTATTAGAAGACTTCATTGCATTAGTTGGTATAGCTTCTTCATCAGATACATAAAAGACAATTATAAATCATAAATTAAAATACTAAAATACAATTATAGAACATAGATTTTATTATTAAAGATTGACGCTTATCCAATATTAAATATTAGCTGTATAGTTTTATTACTAAAGACTGATATTTATCCTGTATTAAATATTAGTTGCATGTTCAATTTTGTTTTGCTTTGTGCACTTCACCCACTTGTAATATATATAACACTAACTAATGGAGCACGTTCGAGATATTTGATTTAAAAGAAAATGTTAACTTTAAAAAGTAAAGGGATTAAAACTAATAAAATATTTTGTTTTTTGTTTTTGTTAAATAAGCATATTAGTTATTGGAGGGTTCGTTTGACAATACAATATTTTACAAACGTCTCAACAAAAACTAAAAGAAGAGTCGTTACTTGGCCTAATAGAAAATAACACTCAACAATTTGATTTATGTTGGTTTACTAGCATAGTGTACATCTAACAAATATTTTCATTAATCAAATTTAGTTACGAATATTGACACTTAATTCTGAGTTTTACACACAATCACTCCTACTCAGTTGCTAATTTCTCCTTGAGATTAAACAGAGGTACATAACATTATTCTTTGACTAAGTATAATGAATCACACTCTTGACTATACAACAAGAATTGCTTAAGGATTTACAAAGAAATTTAACAAGAGAGATATACGAAATAAACATTCCTTGCACTAGAGTCTAATTTCATAACAATAAAAGATTAACAAATAAAACTCTCATTATACATTTGTTTAGTAAATGATCTTTTACAAAAGCTATTAAATTTTAACAAAGAAGAGCATTAATTGAGTTAAACTTCATTTTAATCCATTAAAGTCACTTAAGTATTTTTAAGGTCTATAATTTAATAGATTAAAATGGAATTTTAATAAATTAAAATAACTTAAAGTTCATACACTAGTGTTTTTAACGAATTAAAACAAATTTTTATTCATTAAACTAATAACTGTATAAGTGGGCTATCTTAATAAATCCTTAAGAAATCAAATTGAAAATGTTTTGAAATTTTTCTAAATCGAGATAAAATCTACACGAGATAAATACTTCTTGGAAATTAGTGATTTCTATATTATTAATTGAGTAGATCACGTAGAGATCATAATTTCTTTTTTAACTAAAAGTTCTTCGAGTGATATTGTTCCTTAATTTTATTTTATTTTATTGACATTTAATTTTTTTCTTTTTACTATAGTTGTTAATGTTGGTTTGTGATAGAGTTTCACAAGTAGTGTAGAAGATCTTGTAGGATTCATAGTGAATAATATGATTTATGGAGCTAAGGAAACGCCTGAGAGTCACAAAGAAGAAGTCGATAGAAGAAATCTTAGAAGTACTATGGGCGTACAGGTGCATCCTATACTCAATAACTGAGGAGATGCCCTACAATCTAACTTATAGGATGGATCCCATAATGTAAGTAGAGATTAGAGAGTTGACAATTTAGACAAACCTCGCAAACCTCCAACTAAACAATGAATGTCTCCAAACCAAGATGGATCTCCTCAAAGGATTGTGTGACAAAGCTAAGATATGAGAGGAAGCTTGTGAACATAGAGTAGCTCGATGATACAATGTAAAGGTTAAGCCCTGATCTTTTAAAGAAAGAGACCTAGTGTGGATAATGAGGAGTGAAATGTGCAAGGACTCGAATGATGACAAACTTGTCCCCAATTGGAAATAACCTTTTTGTGTCAGGAAAAACTCGTAGAATGGAGCTTACTGGATTGAACATTGGGACGGTAGAGATATTCCGATAATATGGAACACAAGTCATTTAAAATTCTACTTAGCTAATGTAATAGGTGTCTCTTTCCTACGACAAACATTTTTTTTTTCTAAATGGGGTTTTGGTTAAAGAGGTTTTAACAAGGCACCCATAACAATAAATGAATTCAATTTTCATTAGTTCCCATCTTAAGCAAGTAGCATTGTAACAACAAAGCACTCTTAACTTAGGATGCTTTTACATTAGTGAATCCCTAGCGAGAACACATGATTTAAAATAAAATATTCTCGACTAAAGACGCTCTCACTACAACAATCCCAACTGGGTACGAATAAAATCACAAATAAGACAATATTGGCTATGGATGCTTTTATGACAGTGAACCCCTGTCAAAAACGAACAAAACCCCAAATAAGACGATCTCAGCTAAGGATGCTTTCATGACCGTGAATCCTTGCCTAGAACTAATAGACTTCAAAAGGAATATTCTCGACTAAGCTTGTCTCTATGAAAGTTAAAACAAACCGAGAATAAATAGTCGTAAATAATAAGATTGTTGGCCTAAACCATACGCAATAAAGCTCATACCGAGAACTAACGATCGAGAATAACAATGTACTTGACCTAGACTACTTTCATAAAACAAATTCTTGCCAATAACAAGTAATAAGCCTAATCATTATTGTAAAAAGATCATAGTTAATAAAAGACCAAGACTAAATAAACGAACAAAAGTTCTATTCGACAAATGAATGAAACTTAGTCATACCTCACAAAGATGAGTATCATCAAGATTAAATAATAACATATAAACATATATATAAAAATGATAAAGTGAGATCTAACACAGTCAACAAAATAAGATGTTTCAGTATAAATTGATAAGTCAAACGACTATATCGATCGACGTTAAATAAGGTATTACAAAAAAATTGTAAACAAAAAAAAACGATTATCTAAACATTTTGTCACAACCAGAATCTCGACGGGGCGATAAAAAACTTTTTTAAAATAGAGAGGAGTTACCAACATAGTTTATTTTGAAAAATTATGAAAAAACAAAGAAAAAGGAAACAGAATGTGAAACCGAATTAGGGTCTAAGAGTTGGTTACATGTAGGGAAGGTATTAACACCCTACAACGCACGTACTAAGACGGTACCTTTAACTAAATGAGTGAAATGAATGTAGTTTCTAAGAATGATTATTTTTCCCAAAAAAGAAATAAAAATACAAGTAAAAAAACAAAGAAAATATATATAGATAAAAAATTGTTTGCTGGATTGATATTTTTTCAATTTTTTAAATTTTCATAATTTAAAGATTTATAATTTTTAATAATGAGGGTGCGCCAATAGCAAAGTTATTGGGTTTAGAATCCAGACTTTTTTAATAATGAGGGTGTGTCAATGTCAAAACTTGTTAGGTTCAGAGTTTAGGCTTTGGGTTGTGCCAATAGCAAAGTTGTTGGGTTTAGAGCCCAGATTTTGGGTTATTCCAATGACAAAGTTCCTAGGTTTAGAGCCCAAGCTTTAAGTTGTGCCAATGACAAAGTTGCTAAGTTTAAAGCCCAAACTTTTTTATGAGGTGTGTTATGAAAATAAGGTGTACAAATAGCCAAGTTGAAAGGTTTAAAGACCATGCTTTTTTATAAAAATTAGAGTGTGACATTCGACTCAGTTTGGTGACAAGATAGGACATTCTGATCGATTTGGGTGGCGAGGTGTGTTACATTTGGATCGATTTGGGTGGCGAGGTTGTGACATTCGACTCGGTTTGTGCAGCGAAGTGTGTTACATTCAGTTCGTTTTTTGGTGGTGAGGTTTGTTATATTCGGTTTGGCTTAGCGATAAGGTGCAACACTCGATTCGGATTGGGTGTGAGGTATAACTTGGTTCGGCTTGATGGTAAGGTGTGACACTTAGTTCGACTTGGTGTGACACTCGATTTGGCTTGGGGTGACCCTCAGTTCGGTTTGGGTGTGAGGTGAAAACTCATGAAATATGAAAAATTTTCACAAAAATAAAAAAATTCTTGTAATGTCCTCTTCTATGAGCTTAATTTTATGAAGTTTGTTAAGTGTTGAATGATGCAAAAAAACGAAGTTTGTCGTGAAAGAGGAAAAATAAAGTATTGAAGTATCATTTCTCAATTAAATTTGTATACAAAGTTATAATTCTATTTTTATTTCTTCTAATTTTTCCTCAAATAGAGAGTTTATTTTTAATCTCTTTTCTGGCTTTGGGTATATGGATAAGGTGAGTGAACAGGTTGAGGTGAGTAGAATCGACTTCAGCTGTTGAAATCTTTTTCTTCAAGCTTGAATTGAATACGGGTACCTACAGAAATACTCTGATACTTAAGTTAGAACAGTGCAAGTAGATGTGTATAGGGACAATAGTCATACCTCTGAGGGCACCTCTTTTATTTATAAGGACAATTATGAGCTTAGTTACTATTCATTAAAGTCCAGAATTATGCAATTAGTGAGACGATTTTGTATTAGTCACTTGGATTAATACTTGCTTTACACTGCCACACCATCTTAAGTTGTACCTAGGTTTGGACTTTCTCAAACCGTCTTCAAGTAGTCGATTTGCTGACCATTTCTGAACTAATCCAAAAACTAGTAATATAATTTTTTCTCAAATTGTAATGTAGTAGTAGGTTGAGTATGGTACAATATCGCACTACAAAAAATTCTTGATTTACATACAGATTATTACATACGAATTTTTATCCGTATGTAAATTTAGCATTACATACAGATTTTATATACGAATTTATTACATACGAATTTTACGTACAGATTTATTACATACGTATTTTACATACGAATTTATTACATACGGATTTATTACCTACGAATCCAAATCCATATGTAATTACATACGGATCCAAATCCATATGTAATTACCTACGAATTTTACATACGGATTCATTACATACAAATTTTACATACAGATTTATTACATATGAATTTTATATACGGATTTTACATACGGATCCAAATCCATATGTAATTTACCTACAAATTTTTCTGTAGATAATATTAATAATTAATTTTATCAAAATTATAATAATTATTATTAACATTATTATTTTTAATATTATTACTAATTATTATTAATTACATTAACATTATTATTATTAATAAAAATAAATAATATTATTAAAATTGGTATATATATTATAATTATTATTTTAATATTAATATTAAAATTTTTAATAAGAGTAATTTTAATATTATATTATTAATATTACTTTTGATATTATATTTATTAATATTATTAGAATTATTATTAATATTAATATAATAAATATTATTATTGTTAACTTATATAATTAAAAATATTATTATTATATTTAATATTATTTTTTAATTATTATTATTAATATTAATATTAACATGATTATTAATATTATTATTAATATGATTATTATTATTATTATTATTATTATTATTAAAGATAATAATATTATTGTTTTAGTACTATTAATATTATATTTACTAATATTGACAAAAATAATAATAACAAGGGTCATTATAAGAATAATAACAATGAGTATATGGTTGCAAAGTTGATATTGATGTAGTGATTATGACTTGTATATGTATGTTGAAGGTAGCTGAATTCGAATTGCGGTTGAATCTGACTTTATTAGTGGAATAAATACAATATATATTAAAAAATTCTTCTTTCTTCTAATTCTTTAGAAATTCTTTCTAATTCTTCCTTAAATAGAAAGTTTATTCTTAAATCTCATTCTTCTAGGTTTAGTGTCGGTTGTGTGGTTTTAATTAACCAATTAATTTAAGAGAATGACAAAATTGCATTGTTGCTGAATTTAGCAGCAAAAGGAAATACTAATTTTAAAAGAAGAATAATCATGTTTGTTGTTTATTAAATAGCATCTTATCAGTGAATGTGACAAAAGAGCCTCCAAGTTTAAGACGAAAATGATATTTAAATTGGCTTATATAGTGCATTTAGACAACGTTTCCCTTATGTGAAAGAATATCAGCAGCAACTTTGGTATAACATAAATTGTATAATTTGAAACAATTAGGAATTAGATTACTGTCATGTATTTATTGTAATTTGTCTTGTATGTAACTGTACCAACAACTCAATGCACGAAATCTCTTCCCCTTAAATTGTGTGATATCGTTTGCCATTTATTAATAAATTAGTACCACTAACTGATTAATCAACAATTACATATTTTTTTACTAGAACATGTGTATGCACTTAATTAAGGTGCTAAGCTAAGATAACTCTAGTAGGAGATTAAGCCACTCTTCCTTTTTATAATTTCTCAAATTATAAATTTAATTATAATATAATCACTTATTCATGTACGATATGAAATAATTTTAATTGCAATTATCTTGATCGACAAGTTATATTTTTTTTTACCAATTTAATAATATATTAATAATAATTAAAAGTAAATCCGAGTTATGTGACAAAATACGAAACATACTTAAATCTATTAAAATTTTAAAAATGATGTCAAAATAATAATAAACTTTTAACTGAAACCTAATTGGCCAAATTACACTAAAATGGTTAAAACCCCTAATAATTACCAACTGATTTATCTTTATTGTTATCATTATATAATCAGAAAGTGCTAAAAATAAATAATTATCAATAATGTGTTAAGCAAAGTGGGACTGACATACCTTATTTGCATAGTTCTAATGTCCAATGTGTTTTTTAGATGAACTAAAGTCACGTTTGGAAGTCGTAAGAGTGAAAACAACTTCATACGTGTTTAATAGAGTATACACACATTCCTATTAACATTAGAAGTTTTGACAAGTGAAAACTCCAATCTTTGAGACGTCCATGAAGAGTTTCATAAGGATGGTTTATGTTGCAACAATACCATTTGACTTCTCCAATGTAAAGTTGGTGTGAATGTCCATATCGTCAGTTGTAATTGATTAAGGTTATACTAAAATTTGACTGAGAACATGGACAAGATAGTTTTATGAGGCATAGATAAATATTGTCCTTAAAGACTTATCCATAATATGTTGTACAAGCTTCCAAGATATAACATGAACTTCTAAAATAGTATCTGAGACACAAAACTAGCAAACACATAAAAGAGAGAGAAAGAGAAACTAGGTAGGAGAATGAGTGAAGATATGATGATTTGAAAGAAATATGTCTATCTATAGGAAGTGGAGACTTGACTTATATGGTCACATGTTCTTATGATACACTAAGTTAAAAAAAAAAATATATTACGAAAAAAAATCAATAATACTCAAACATTCACACGATCAAAACATAGAAATCTCCACATAAAGCTTCAAACATTAATATTAATTAAAAATAAAAAAAAATTAATAAACTAGATAGTAGAAATAACCTAGACCTAGACCTTCTTATTATACTATATGATTTTAACTTAACCGTACAAAGAAAATTTAAATGAACTCACAATCAAATCCTTTATCTTGTCTAATAATCTAGATAACGTAGAACTTTTTTTATCTTTCGTAATAATTATTATTCATAATACTTCTTATATAATATTTAAATTCATTTAATAATATATCTTATTATTGGTGGTTTATGAATTTTCTCATGGCATTAATAATTTTCGATTATAATATATTTTAACTATATATCTTATTTGATTGTTTGATATTTTGGATTTTTTATTTATGAAATTGTTGTATTATGGATTATTATTTATTTAAACTTATTTTGAATTGAGTTGTGCACCAACGATAGATTTCGTATTGACTTTGAGGATTGCATGACTATAATTGATTTTTGTTTATAATTATTTTCACACGTTATGACTTCAATAAATATAGTCAAAATTGGTTGAGACATGATAAGACTATTTATGTTCTTCATAATATGAAAACAACTACGGAATTTAGTACAAGTCAAATAATAAATTATAACCGATAACAGCGTCTTATGTGGATGATAAAATGATATTTTTTTACAGTAATCGAACCATCAATCAAATTTTGTTTTCACTTTATATTTTAAAATTAAAAAATAATATATTTTTTCTATGTTTCACCTAATTATTTCACTCCGTACCTAACACAAAGTAAGCGATGAAATTCTGGATATTTAAAAATAGTTATACGAAAAGTGAGGTATTAAAGTCAAGAAAAAGAAAACAAAAAGATAGCAATCTTACAAGGACGAAAAACGTCATCAAACTTTGTAAGTATTATGTTGAAACTTTTTTGTCATCAGTTAACCTTTCCAGGTCTCGCATTATATATTATGCTGAAACTTTATATTTAAAAGTACAATTTACTTTCTACAGTACTTGTTGAAAGAGGTCTTGTATAATAATTTAAATACGTTATTAATTAAAAACGTAATATAGTTACGTTATTACTTTAGGTGTTTTAGTTTTGTATTTTTGTAAAGTACAATTTCATTTTGTACAGTACATGTTGGGAAGAGACTGTACTTTTTCAAATAATTAATACTTGCGGTGTTTTAAGGTTTTAAGCTTTTAAATAACTTTTTCAAATATTTCTTCTTTCAAATATAATAAAATATTGTAAAGAAAAAAAATTAATTTTAAAAAAATATTATTTTATTTTATTTTTTTCTAAATTGGACCTTGAAACAGTGTTTTGTTTGTAGTTGTAGAGAGAGAGTGAGCGGTGAAGAACCAACAAACGACAACTTGGTGCTGCTACGCCGTACACGGTAGCTAAGTTGCAGCCACCCAATCAATTAATCAAACGGCGCAAAATGGCCCCAAAACATTACCAATCTAACAATTCGGACAACTACTAAATTGATTATTATAATATCTATAATAAAAAACAACAAGAAAAACTTTAGTTGATTAATAATATAAAACATATGACGGTCCAAAATATTTAAATTTGAATTATTACTCACATTTTGTAACATTTACGAGAGGTAGTAAAGTAAAAAGTTATGATTCTTTTATGGCTGATTGAAAATATTAAATTTTTAAATAATATATATATTTTTTCTACTAAAAGCTAGATCTCTAATTCTTGCAGGCTTTCTTTTTGTAGAAGCTTTAGCGTCAATAAATTCGATCAACTAAATAACTAAATAAATAAAATGTTTTAAATAAATAAATAAATTATGACCCCACGCACCCTTCTGACGCCATAGCCGGAGGGCGGCGGGGATGACCTAAGCTTTGTCGTCACGCGCGATCTGCGATCTCTCTCGGGTCACGCGCCGTGTTGTCTTTTTTCACCTTTTTTTATCTTTTCTTTTTGTTTTTTTTTTTTGAAAAATAAATAAAATAAAATAATTACAACACAGCAACATGAACAGTAACACTTGAGGGAAATTTACGAGACACCCTTTTTCACCTTAACTTTTTCGTTTTTACCTCAAAAAGTCAACCGCAACCGTTTGTCTACATCTGAAGCAGACACAACCCGGTTTCACTGCGTTGGACTTGGACCGGCCGGTTCAGTCCATGTCCATCAAAATCAATATCAATCACAAACAAGGAGTGTGTCTCCATCTGCTATGAGTTTCTGTGTTGTCTTGCCACCTTTCGCTGTCATTTTTTTTTTAACTCCATTAAAGTTCTTAAATTTCCACCACCCATGTTTATTAAATTAAAAAGTTTAGAGCTTTAAATACACGCATAAGTAAAAAGAATAGCTTTTGGGTTTCTGGAATGGGTGGTGTGGACCCGGATCCGGTTCTAATTTCGAAGGTAACAGGAGAGGGACTTAACATGAGGAACCGTATGTTGCAAGCCATAAAGGTTGCATCTCGGGAGGTAGGTGAGCCCTGAGAGTAAATTGTGGGGGAATTTCATGCTTTTTTGGGAATTACTATCAGAAAGGTTTTTCATTGTTAGAAGAAAAGAAGAGAAGGTGGTTTTTTCATTTTGCTGCTGGTTTTGTAATTTTTAATAATAGTTAAAAAGATGTTAAGAAGGGTTGGTTGTAACATTGGGAAATTGGGAAGTGTAGAAATGGGCCAATGATGGAAATGAGAGAGAGAGAGAAGGGGTGGGTGGGTGGAAGAGAAAGACCTCAGCATGCAGATTGAAGAGATGATTTGATTTGATGTAAAGCCTGTGAAGTTGGGGCTGTGCTCTCAAAATCCGAGCATGATGTGTCAAACTTCCATGGCATCAATCTCTCACACACCCCCCCACCTAGCATCACCCTCCCCTTGTTGCTTGATAGTGATGGATTGGATTGGATGGATGGATGGGATGGCTGGGTGGAGTCATTCATGGTTTCAATTAACAAATTCCTCAATTCAAAATCACACTGTTTAAGGGTACTAATTAGCCCCATGATTAGCAAGAGAAGAGGTTAGAAAATGTGGAAACATGAAACATAAAAACATAACACCATAACATGTATGTCTCAGTTTGTTATGTCTCAGTTTGTTCCCACATTTTTTTTTTCTTGGCTAATGTTAGTTGAAGGAGAGAAAAAGGGCGTCTCAAAAAGTGAGACATTATATCCAATGTCATGGGTGATAGGCCCCTGTGGGGGTGTAAAATCAATGAATCAATCTTCAGCTGTTTATGCCCTTGCTTTCTGCTTCACTTTTTCCTCTCTCAGTTGCACAATACTCACTTTCAGTAACATTTGTTTTGTTCTGTGAATGGTCATCTGGTCACCAAATGTGTTATGGTATTAAAAGCTGTTGCCTTGACATGTCATGATATTGATACCCTCTTGTGATTAGATTGTATATATATAACAGTAATAATTCTCTAGTTTTGGTTGTATTCACACTTGTACAAGAGTTTCTCTGTTCTCACCATTTTGTTTCTTTTTCTCTTTTCTATTTTTGATATGTCATGTAAAATTGATGGCTATTGAAAATTATGTGTACTCTGGGAAAAGGAGGTATTTTATTATCTCTCCCAGCACATAAAAATTCCGCTACTAGCTATGATTATGATAGAACAGTTAAATGTATCAATCAACCATTGATATGTCATGCAAATCCTGCTAACTATCATGGTAATTCAGAGTTACTGAGCCTTTCTCTTTTGGAATATGAATCTCCAACCCACATGGTTCTAGATTTTTACAGTGAAAATTTTGAATTTTTCACCAAAGAAAAAAAACTTTGATCAGAAAAAGCTGAGAGCAAAGAAAATAACTTTTTTTTTAACCTAAAAATGATTTTAACAAATACCAATAAAGGTCGACATGCCTATAATATGATGGGAAAATGAGGTAGGAAAATCCCATGACACCCCTACGGCTAAAAGAAAAGGAAATCGCTGTGTATAGTCTCAGTTATTTCCTAGCCTTATATTTTTCTTAAAAAAAGAGAGGAGATTTATTTATTGGTCTTGTACATGTCACTAATTGTAGGCCACCATCAGCAAATGCATCTTCCCACAAAAACAGTTTTCTTACCCTTAACTAATGTATGTTATATTAATGACATGAAAAGTAAAAAATATCATAAAAACACCTAATATTGTGTGATAAAATTATCTCGGGACCAGAAGAACATTGCAAAATTATTATTAGCAGAGAGAGGATTTCGTGAAAGCATAACTAAAATAAAGGAATTCTCCTGCGAGTTGTTAGAAACCAAATGCAATGACAGTCTGTACCATGAGTTTTTGTTGTATTTTTGTGTTTTAGCTGTGTCTTGTTTAAGGGAAGGCCAAGGCCTAGAAGACAGTAAATTAGACTTGAACAAAAATAATAATCAGTGATCACAAACCACAGAAGACAAGAATAAATTTTAATAGAGTTGTTGAGATTGAGAGTGGGGAAGCAAAAGAGTACCAAGTAATACATAAATAAAAAGTGGGGAAGTTGGCGTGTAATAAACATGGTTGGTGTTTCTGATTATACAATTTTTGTCCTGCGCTGACAGAGAAGATATGAAACAGCTTTATCGATACATATAGTGGTGAAAAATCTCGCATTCTATTTTCTTATTCTTTTTTCTGTTTAAAAAGCTTTTCTTTTCCTTTCTTTTCTTTTTTCCCCCTCATCCCTATCTCTATTCTTTTTTCTGTTTCAATGTTTTCCCTTTTTTCCTTTTTATTTTTGTGGCTAGTTGCAATATCTCTCATCAAACCACTTTCTGTTCCCTTTCTTACATTTTCTTCACTGACAAAGGAATACCTGCACATTTCCTCACGCACGCACGCATACTCAATCGCCACCACTCCCTCGTACATCACCCTCTCTCTCTTCCTTCCTCTTTCCATTTCTCTCTCTAGCTATGTGGATCATGATGAGGACCCTGTCAGAGAGTAGAGAGAGCTATCAGAAGAGGATAGTGCAGAGAAAACACAGATTTTTCCAGCCATATCATACCTTATTATTTCACCTTTTTCTCTCTGCCACCCGATTCATCAAATCCCCATGAGACCACCCCTTATAATCCACCCTCTCATCTCCAATCCCAAACCAAAAAACCTCACCCTCCAAAGTGAAAAAAAAAAAAAAAGTGACAGCCCAAAGCCCAAGCCAAGTTATAAATCCCCCTTTCACTATTTTGCTTCTGTTGTTCCCCTTCCCCATGCAATGGCTCTCATTTCCTATATATAATGAAAGCCATGAAGTGTTAGCATCCAAGATTCTCTTCTTCTGGTTTCATTAATTTCTCTCTCACTTTTCACCTCTTCTGCGAGTGTTCCTTCTTCCTCTTTTCTCATGGACTCCTCCTACCACCACTTGGACCACACTGAAGCTCATCTGCCACCTGGCTTTAGGTTCCACCCGACTGACGAGGAGCTCATAACGTACTACCTTCTCAAAAAGGTTCTGGACAGCACCTTCACTGGGAGAGCCATAGCTGAAGTAGACCTTAACAAGAGTGAACCATGGGAGCTCCCAGGTAGTTATTACTCTCTCTCTCTCTCTCCCTCTTTTCATTGAGTTATTGCTTATTACTCACTTAGTACTTTCCATAGTGGTAGCACAAAGAGGTTTTGTTTTTCCATCTAACTTTGTGGTTGCTTGTTACTGGCAGAGAAAGCTAAAATGGGTGAGAAAGAGTGGTACTTCTTCAGCTTACGTGACAGGAAGTACCCAACTGGGTTACGAACCAATAGGGCTACTGAAGCTGGTTACTGGAAAGCCACTGGGAAAGATAGAGAGATTTACAGCTCCAAAACTTGTTCTTTGGTGGGGATGAAGAAAACCTTGGTTTTCTACCGCGGTAGAGCTCCCAAGGGGGAGAAAAGTAACTGGGTCATGCATGAGTATCGCCTCGAAGGAAAATTTGCTTACCACTACCTTTCACGCAACTCCAAGGTCAGTATTATTTTATTTAATGAACTCATCTCTCTGAAATCTTCTATTTTGTGTTATTACACTCCAAGCATTGAAGAATGTGTACCTTTTTACCCATGATGAGCCGCATTTTCACCCTCCAGATTTGCAGTGAAGTAACTTTAGTTAGGTGGAATCTGGGTTTCCTTTAGCCTTCCATAAGTAGGTTCCATTTACCAATGTTGTCATGAGTTTTCCCTTTCAATTGCTTCCATGTTTTGGTTCTCGATTAAGATTTTGTTCCTCCTACCTTGCTTGTTCTCGCTCAATCTCTTCTCAACAGATGTTTTTTCCACTTTTGTCCGACAGTTATTACCCTAAGGTTCATTAAAATGTTCGTCAATTTGCCTTCTGTCAACACATGGTTGCATGAGCACCACAGTACCAAGATAATTAATTAAAACGTGGTTACTTCTCGTGATCCGTATTCCTTTTTAGCAAAATGGTTTACAAGATTTCACAGGAACAGCTTATTTCACAGTCGGCTATTTTCCAAACAATTTAAGAACAGTTATGCGACATGCATTAATGCATATTGTTGGTGTTGCACTAACACGAACCATTGTGATTTAATGAAGGATGAGTGGGTCATATCGCGTGTGTTCCAAAAGAGCAACACAACCAGCGGAGGCTCCGCCATGTCTGCTTCAAGTGGCTCCAAGAAAACAAGAATGAACACCACCACCAGCACTCTCTGCCCAGAGCCAAGTTCACCCTCTTCAGTTTACCTTCCGCCGCTTCTTGATTCTTCTCCCTACGCCACCACAACCTTCACTGGCCGCAACAACTGTTCCTATGACAGCACCCCCAAAAAGGAGCACGTGTCCTGTTTCTCCACAATCGCTGCAGCCACCGCTGCTGTTGTCTCCCCTAACAACTTCACCAATGCAAGCTTCGACCTTCCACCATCTCAGCCTCTCGGAACGGACCCCTTCGCTAGGTTTCAGAGAAACGTTGGCGTCTCTGCCTTCCCAAGTTTGAGGTCACTCCAAGACAACCTCCAGCTCCCGTTCTTTTTCCCTCCGGCAGCACAGCCCTTCTCCGGCGGCGGCTCCGGTGATCTCCTGTGGCCGATGCCGGAGGAGCAACGGCTGGCTGATGCGGCGTCCAACGTTCCACTGGGGGTGTCGGAGCTTGATTGCATGTGGGGATACTAGTTCATCTTTTGTTGACCATCTAAAGCGTTGACAACAATGATAAGCACTCTTCGTGATGTATTATGTTTTTTAAGATTTTCAGTTATGTTCCATGAATGCCTTGTATGGCTTGAACTATCACATTCTGTGTTTTTGCTTTGTGTTTTCTAGGGCTAGTTGATGTAAGGGTAAGGGTAAGGGGTAGTTTGGGTATTATGTGGTGGTGTTGTGTTGTGGTATGGTCCACTTTTGGATTTATGTTCTTGGAAGTGTTTGCGATGGCTGACGTGCTGTTCGTGGGAGTAAATGCATGTTATTAAAGGGTTTCAGATGGTGTGGGGTGTGATTTTGATCTTCGGACCATTACAGGATTTGTGTCTTTCGAAATCTTTGCGCTTTCTGTGTTTGAGCTATCATCTATGGACCGTTATAGAATTACAAATGTTTGCGTTTCTGACGTGTGGGTCTTCTAACTAAATGCTTAATATTTAAGGAGTATCAGCGCAGAATCTTGTTTCCTAGTGTTAGATACGTTTGCAACCTTGTACCACTAATAGATTTTTTATCCCCAGATTTTAATATTACAAGTCTTATCCATCAAACTTAGAGAACTGATATAGATACATGAGAATATTAGTATGATGTATAATGTGTTCCTACATATTTATATAGTATTATTATCAGGTGAAAGTAATAAATGGAATATCTAGGATTAGATTCTGTTCCGTTTTATATGCCTGTAAATATTGTACAAATACAGAGGACCTAATACACACGTAGAACTATGTAGAATGTCATCCAAACATAAACAGAACATAGAACCTCGTTCAACAAAAGCTAAATCAAATTCTCTTGAGACATCAAATTGAATTCGGAATGACTATATTTGAGCATAGTGTAAAAACGAGCCAATTACTTGGTTGCTATATTTGTTTTAGAAAATCAGATTAAATGTAGATGAAAAATTCCGTGTTAACACGAACAAACTAAGCACTAGGTATTTCATTCGATTAAAAGCATAGGTATTGAGGTATTGAGATTTTTGTGTAGGTTATTATATAGATGATTGGCAACTTTGAAATCCGTGCAAAGAACATGTACCCCACCCTCAATAATTTAACTTACAGTGCTGGATAATCACTGTTGTGCTATAACTCAATCGACCAGCCATTGTTGATAACAATAATTTGGTAGCCATCATGTACCAATCCGAAACAGTTTGATTCATCCCAAGATGCATTCACCATGTTCTTGATTCATTGCACTTCTCCACGTTCTTCGGATTTTGTATCATCATCACCCTTATAATACAGTAGTAACTTGTTTCTTAACTACATTTAATGAGGAACATACTTTACTGTACGATAATAGCTTGTAAATTATGGGAAAACGATTGTGTCTCCATGTCCTCACTTATATACAACACATATAAGATTGTTTCTTCTAAATCAAACCAATATGGAATGTTGTTAAGTTCGAAGTAGATGTTTTTTGTACGTGTTTCATCATGTTCCCATGATTCATCAATATAATAAATGTATAATGCAATTTAAATTAAATTGGCTTCACAATGTACGGTCGTTTGTAATTTAATAATAATAATGTATAACTCTTTTAATATTTGATATATATGATAAAATTATTATTTTTTATACTAGTTATTAAAAAAATTATAGGATAATAATTTTTTATTAATTATGGTGAGAAAGTATGAAAGGGACAACGAAATAAATTAATCTGAGTACGCATAAGAATTAAATGCAGCTTCAACAAACCAAGTTGCACATCATCTATGTGGTACATCAACAATTTTATTACAGTCCTACAAATGGCCACCCATTTTTTAGAAAATATGTATATACACATCAACCTTTTTGTGCTAAAACTTAAAAGTTAAAGTTCTTAATATATATATATATATATATATATATATATATATATATATATATATATATATATATATATATATATATATATAT
>Ga0099825_1001491_pt1 | contig 30021 bp, 9 predicted proteins | sample SiratroredBW_FD_76838 | JGI IMG/M metagenome (GOLD analysis project Ga0099825, IMG submission 76838) | Root nodule microbial communities of legume samples collected from California, USA - Siratro red BW | ecosystem: Host-associated > Plants > Roots > Nodule | place: USA: California | collected...
AATGTACGTACGGACCTTCCCATTATGAATAAAACTGTTTGTTGTTAAATTCTCTATTTGCAGTACCGTCTAATTTGAATAATTGTACAACTTTTTAAGTCAATTGTTAGGAATTTTGAGAGAGTAAATATATGGAGACAAATCAGAATGGGAACTGAGCCAACTTATATAAGAAAATGATACTATTTTTAACTAAAAACCTTAAAGCATTAAGTTTATGAATATTCTTTCTTATATGTTGCTCAACTTTCTCAATTCTATTCAATGTGTGACTTAGACTCATACTTAAATACTTAACATCAAATATATTTTCGAACATTAACAAAAAAAACAAAACTTTTGGACCAAACCAAAAGCAGTATAACTCTTATCGTGTTATTCTAAAAAAAAAAACAACTAAAAAATTTTCTTAATATGTCAGAATATCATATTAACGAAATTTTAATTTTAATTTAATAACAACGCCTACAATATTAAAACTACGAATACATGGTCTACATTTTGTTAGAAGAAATATCGTAACCTATTATTCAATTCTTAAACTTCTCGAAATTGAGCCACAACCAGGTAAAACATGAGATTGGTTCTTATACTTGAATTACCTTTTCATCATACACTTTGTTTTTCGAACCGGAATGCATAAACCATTTCTAGCTCATACTTTAACAACTCTTCTTTTCTTTATATTCATATTGCAACTCTTTGGTTTTAATAGTTTTTTACAGTATTTAACTACAAATATACCTTTTATTATTATTATATGTATATATGTGTGTGTTTTCTACTAAAATAGTCACATCAAATATACAACTATCCCCGTTTTCAAAATACCATTTCTGTTATTTCATTATGAAACTAGTGTTAATTTCCTTAAATCCCGGAAGGCAAGTCCACCCTTATTTTGGAAGTGTGATTGTCCTCTAACGGGACAGATGACTATTTCTATTATTGTTGACTTTTCCACAAATAAATTTCCCACTTTTCTTGAATTTCCTGATTTCAATTATTAGGTATTCTGCCTTTAGGAAATAATCCGAAATGAAGGATGCAATTATACAAGATATTATTCTTTTCTTCTTTTTGGTTCTGGTATTATATAAAAGGGGCTCTGGTACAAAGGTTATTCTTGAAAATTAGTTATGAGTCTTTTTTTTCTCCCCTAAATGATCCGTTCAGAGTTATATATAAGACGAGAAAATTGGTTTATCTTAATGTTTCTCCTTTTTATTGGGTAGTGGTACGTATTCTTCAAAGCGACATCTAAAGTTTGTGTCCTAGATTTTCCTTGTGTATCGAGGATTTTCCTGATCAACGATATGGTTGAGGCCGTGGTGTGTGAGTTGTTAATCTTATATATGACTAATTATATATTAAAGATATTTAAGACTGTCAATTTAAAGGTGATTAAATTATATTAAAATATTTTAAAAGTAATGTATAGTTATGTATGTGAAAGGTTATGAACTTTTAATTTGTGGTGATGAAAAATTAATTATATTTTATAATAGATAAATAGAAATACTAAAGAACAATTTCATTAGTCAATAAATGAAGGCTTCCAAATCTGAGTACACTCTTCTCTATTCTAACCTCTCATTACCAACAAGAGGTATAAAGATGAGAGACTATTAAAGAATTCTCTCTAGGAAAGTCTTGATATGAAAGGTCAAACTGTTATATTCTCTTGTCATTATGAATTTAAATATACTTCCGCTTTATTAAGATAATATATTGACGATTGAGGATAGTTTTTTCATCAAATTCGTTAAGTTTAAGTTTGGTTCTAAAAAAGTTGTATTTGATCATTAATATGCTTTTTTGCTTGTTTATTTCTTCATTATAATATTTTGTAATGTATTTTTAGTTAAATAAAATCATTTTGATTATTATAGCTAGGAAGAAATGATCTTGATATTTGGATAATTGATTTTGTTTTGTTTTCAAATGTATTTTGTTATAAGATAATTATATCATTATATGTGTTTTCAATTGAAGTAAGGTCAGTTTAGAATGATTTGTAATTTTTTTGTTTACAATTTTTTTAAATAAAACGTATTGGAATGAGATGGATATAAAATTATTGTTCACTCAATTTTAACACGGTTTGCATTCATTTTAAAAACCAAGAAAAAATGTGTATACTTAGTTTTTAATTTAAAAAACAATTATCACTGTCTTTGAGATATAATTTTTATTATTATTATTATTATTATTATTATTATTATTATATTGCTTGCATTACTCACAGTTTCAATACCATTATCATCAATAAACACTACGTTAAACTAACTTTAACGACATAAGAAATTTTTAAGCTGGATTTTATGAAACCTAAAAGTTGTAGAAAAACAAGCCAATTCAAGACTATCAAACCCTGTAATTTAATATTAACAAACAGGTATCAAACTCTAGATTTCAATATCAAACAACACATATGAGCACCTTGTTCCAATAAATTTTATCAACGGTCAATTTACGAAGAATTGAACTAACACAAAAGTATATATAAGCAAGACAACTAGAAATCTCAAAATGTTTTTATTAATATGAAAACTTCCATTCGACATATATGAAAAAAAATACGAAAAGATAAAAATGGTCTTTAGTATTTTTGAATATGTTTAAACGAATTTTTCTATAAAAACTTCTATTAGATAAACATAAAAAAAAAAAAAGGGAAATCGGTTTCTTCATAAACTAAAATTAATCAGTTTCTTATTTACAAGAAGATCGAGTAAACAGAGGCTCAAATCAAAATGCTGAGGTGCTTAAAACAACTTGTTTGGGTGCTTTGAGTCAATAATTGAGATTCTGATTCTGATAATACAAAAATACAAAACTTATGGAATCATATTTAACTTATAAATTTGAAGGAAACTTGCTTAAAGCTTCAATTACGAAGTTTATAAATTCTAAATGTGGCAGATAAATGAATTTATAAACTACTTTTGCTATATGCTATATGAGTTGTTCGCCAAAAACGAAAATGCCATACTAGCTTTTCTTGGTCCACAAATTGAGTGGGAACTTAATCAACATGGCTGTGAGATCTGTGGTGCTGCCAGTGCCATGAAATTAGGTTCTTTCACTTAGTTTATTTTTTGGTATGTTGTGGAAGGACGCAGAGAATAAGTTCCATTTTTGTTTGATGATAAAATGATAACCCTACTACTTTACTTAGACCATATTTCAAGAAAGCATATATGAATTGTTATTTTATTTCTCCACTATAGAGAGAAGGAGGAGCCTCACCCTCCCTCTCCATGCCAATAAAAGGCCCTTACTAGGCCACCATGCAACTGCAAGAAAACAAACAAATCACATCTGAGCAACACAAACCATTGCAATGGCCTCTGCTCAGTGTGTGAAACCTAGTACCACAGTTGAAGCTAGCCAACCAAAATGCCCACACAAACCAAATAATACTGCAAGTGTAGTTAGCCAACCAAAATGCCCACACAAATCCAATAATACTGCAAGTGAAGTTAAACAACCAAAATGCCCACACAAAGCCAATAATGTTGCAAGTGAAGCTTGCCAACCCAAACCTAATAATACTGCAATTGAAGTTTGCCAAACCAAAAGCCAACACAGCTCGTTTGGCCAGAAGTTATCTGAGATCACAAGCAAGGCTTTCAAAGGGCACCATGCACGTCATGGAAGCAACCAAAATCAACTTCAATGCTACAGCCAAAGTCAGGTTGAGTCGCAAGGCCACAATGGCACCAAAATAGAGACTCACCAATATGGCCAAACTCAGATGCAACAAGACAAAAAACATGGGGTCTCCAAAACCCAGATCACAGTTACCATGGTTCAAGCACAAATCACCCATACTGACGAGGACTTTTATCCTTATGGTACCACTACATCATGCTTTGGGGCTCATGGCAGGAAGAATAATGGAGATCTCAGCAACAACAAGAAGGATATGAACTTGTTCCGGAGGATTAAGAATGGCATGTCCCGCCAAAACAACAATGAAGGAGCCAAAAACAGCAGTAGCAGCAGCAGTGATAGTGAAAGTGATGATGAGAAGTGTAAAAAGTGCCCAGAGACAAAGGTGACCATGTCCACTTAAATGCACAGGAGTACTCTAGTGTATCCTAAAAAATCATCACATGGAAATGAAAATATTTTACATTACATGTTGGTTAGAACAATATTTTGTTGATTTTACTGATGATTCTTCACTTCTCTGTTTTTTTATTGTGCCTGCAGAAATGATGAAACGAGAAGCTGCAAACAGAAGGCAACTATACAAAGCTTGTTCAACGAAAGGAAATAACATATTTACAAATAATGAGTGTGTTTATGGTTTGATGATACTATTCTCGAGCCCAGATAGCTGGGAGAAATAAATTCCAAGGTCAGTTGGTTGTGTGTATCTTGTGATAAATGATAAATAATATATGTTAAAGTTAATACTGGTCTGTTCAGCACAGGACCTAGCAGTACCTTTGTTACCTAAACTGGATTTCGATTAATGTTTGTAAAATTGAGAGCAAACTTAATTTTGCAGATTTTCCTTTAGTGAACTAGTTTATGTTTCAAAAACATTCGGTTACAATTAACTTCCATACCATGAATGCTTATAATGTTGATAAAAATCACTTTTATATGTAATATTGAATATGGGTGCATAAATAACTTTGATATTTTTGTCAATGCCGCAAAGATCAGCTGGATTTTTTCTTCATTGCAAAAACATCAGTTAGACAACAGAATAATGGTTTAAAAATTTTCATGCAAAATCAATATTGCTCCAAATGGTTTGGACGAGTATTTGCAAAATCAATTTTGAATGAAATTGATTTTCAAATGAAGTAATTTACGGTCAAATATTTTCATCCTGAGAACAAGCTTGTTATAAAATTTAGTTTGCAGTTTTCATCCTAATGCAAAAGCTACTTTTTATCACTTATAGTCAAACTGTCAAACCAAGGTCGAGGCAAAAATAAATACCCCACAATACTTAAACATCTATGTTTTAACAACATAATCATGTTTCATTGGAGTCAATCAATTCTAATGATTCTCACCGTGGAATTACTCCAAGTGCATGTTTAAATTTCATTGGGTTAAAATTGATGACGTCTATAAAAGAAAATATATACAGCTTCTGCTTCTTTAAACTAATTTTAACGCGAATATTACATTTAACGCACATCACAATGGAATACTAAACAAGCTTATATTGGTACAAATTCCAAAGAGAAGTCATTGCAAGAAACTTGATTTTCCAAGACGAAAACGCCTATCCAAACACGCAATAACATAGATACATATAAAACTAACAGTCATAATAGGTTAATCAATTCCAGCGGACAAGAATTGATATATGTATTCTGGTAACAAGGGAAAAAGAAAAAGGCCAAATTCCACAAAGTATAACTACCGCCCACCTAGAAGAACAAGGCCTATATTACTACTATACAACATACAATAATCCGTACATACAACCCTTGATATCCTCAAAAAGTAACAGATCGTAGGGGCATTCTTCATCCTTCAAGAGCCCTGGAAATGAAAGCAGCAATGGCCCGCACAGCAGCATTTTCAGCTTCATCTTGGGAGGAATTGCTTGCCTGCAGGTGCTTCTTACCAATTTTGAAAGAGTGGTCACCACCATCTATGACATGCAGGTCATTGGGTGCTTTCATTTTCTTCCGAGTGGCTTCTAACTTCTCAAGTGGACAGAGGCCATCCTTGCTGCCCTGCACAAGACGCATAAACCATAAACACACACAAGGTTGATTAGGATAACATCAAAAATTTCTGCGCGCCGTACAGATTACCCATACTAATAGAATATGAAAATTTTGACAATTCGTTCAATATATTTAGGGTCTGTGAAGACGAGTTTCTCAAAAATACCTATAGAAAGAAAAATAAGAAAAAAAAAAATGAAATGAACATCTTCATAAATTAACATTAATTTATGCATGAGTTAATCTATAGAAACTCATAACTTTTCTAAATTTTTATCTTTAACTTACGAGAACCTCGCTCATTTTTCTTCTTATTTTTCCGTCCTATAAATACTTGTAGAGAAACCGTCCAAACATACATAAAAGAATGGAACTCGAGAATGTTGACTATAAGACTATAATGGTTAATGACAAACTAGAAAAGGAAAAACTACCTGTACAAACATTGTAGGAATTGTTAGCTGTAACAATGTTTCATCTCTAACTGCGCCATTGATTCCCTGCAGTATTGGCAACTAAACCAATGTGATTCTTGGTTATGTTATTTTAAATCCGTACTTTAGTTCTAAGGGAATCACCGATTTACCAAAACACCCACAGAAAACCAATGCACCAGCTATAGTCGCAGATGTGGCATGCCAACAATTGCTCAAATAGAAAACTGAGTATCAGAAGTGCAAATGATACAGCATGCCAGCAAGGAAGGAAAAGGAAAATATTCAAAGAAATAACATAGTAAAGATTATTGGATTCAGAGTTCCACCTCACAAGCTCCATGGAGGACAATTTCATCAAATAAATTGATCAAATTAATTTAAGATGGCTAGCGTAAGACCAAAATGCTTATGAACGGGGCATATTAAAACAGTAGAGATTCATGAGTAAACAACAAAGGGATAAGTGGATTTTGAATTATCTAGAAAACAAAAAAATGAGGCAAGGAGAATACGCTAAGATAGACAAATAGCTGGGAACCTTCTTCGGTTTACTACCCCAAGGCAAAAGGAGCAAAAAACCATATGCAATCAGTTTATACTGTAGTGATAAGATTGACATTAAGTCATAAAAAAAACAACAAACCTTTAATGGGTAGCCCAAGCATACTACAGCAGACACATTAATGTCTTCCATGCTTGCCACCATGCAACCAACTCTACAACAAAAAACACACACACACACACAAGATTCATGAGATCGTAAATAACTTGACACCAATCCTCCTAATTGGAACATCCTCAGCCAAACATACATGTCCAATATCTAAAAGATAACTCAGAATATTTTTAATGTATCTTTTTTATGATCTCTTATGATTTCTTCGTTTTTCTTCTAGTTTCCATATCTCCTAATATATCATGATATACATCACTGTTTAGTTATTATTTTGTGAGGCTCAGAGCTTAGAGCTACATCTTATGAACAACATCGTCACATTGTAGCACATTATAACACCGACAATTCAAAATGTCCATTTTAAATACACACACATATATATAGTAGAACCTACCTTGAACCCATTGATTTGCCTGCAAGTACGACGGGATGACCAGGGTACGTAGTTGCAGTTTCCTTGACAATATTTGAGTGAAACTCCACCAATTTTTCAGCCTTAGGAGGAGCTCTCTTTTTCCCAGACATGTCTAGCGAATGGCAAACCCATTAAATTAACTTGAGAGTTAACACAACACAATTATCAGGTGGTTCACACCACTAGAGATCACTCACAGGTCACAACTTTATATAAACATTGTAAACAGTGATAGTATGTACTAGTAAATTTTATGCTTTATTAGGTTTAAGCCCCTTTTAATGCTGGAATACAGAAAAAACAAACTCACAAGGATAGTCAAAAGTGACAACATCAACAGCTTGCAGTGCCTCTTTTAACATATTCTTCCATCTATCACAAAAATAGAGATGCATCTTTAACAATGAAACCAATAATAAGAACTAACCCCCTTTTTCGATTTCATTAAAAGACTAACCTTTGCATCCAATCAGAAGAGGAGGGAGCACCAGCCCCGTGAGCGAAGATCACCACCGGTGACAACTTTGATGCTTCACTCTCACCGTCTTTTCCCTGACGACGGCGTTTTGCAGGACGTAACGCATCCATGCCTTGGGAACAGAGAATCCCCAAATGAATCAAAACCAGTTGTGTTGTCTAACTGTAACCAAATCCCGCGCAATTTCACTGCCTATACCATTAAATACTAATTTTCGCGCGTGGATTGCACTATACACCTTCGGTGTTCTAGAAAGTTTTGTTTAAAATGTTTTTCCAAAAAATATAAAAAATAAACTGCTTCATAGTTTTATTTAACTGTTTGATTCATAATTTTAGAGACTATTTGTCAGTTTAATTTCCAAGCTCAATGCCATTAATTTTATTATTTGTAAATCAGTTTAGGCCAACCATTATAACCTAAAGGATTTGAAGTTACCAGAAGTTAACTATAAGTGAACTATAATTTACACTTTTAGGTATATGTTGGGGTTTAATTTCCCATTATTTCAGAATAGAAAAACTTTGTAGATAGAGAACTTACTCTTTATGACACTTCATGTTTAAAGATTAATTTCGGAATTTTTTTGTTATCAGAATATCTTGTTTTGAAAAAAAAAACATGGATGCGATATCCAGAGTCTGAAATTAAATAATATTATGATGTTAGAAATCAAATTGATTAGTTGATGTTGATTTTACGTACTAAATTAATTAATGATGGATAAAAAATATCTATAGTACAAAGACTAAGTAGATTGATGTGTTTCTAAATTTAAAGATTAGTTTAATGTATTACAAAAGTCACACATTCTAAATTAAATTGTGCTTGTAATCAGTATAATATTTATTTCTTTAATAGAAAAAATAAAGCTTTTTGAAACTAGAATCATTAAAGGAATTAATTTAAGATTTATTTGGAAACGAGAAAGAGGTCAAGCTTATTCCGATTTGACTCAATCTACCACAAATAAGGTGAGGTGAATTGGTCTGTCAAACTTTTGGTTAAAAATTCTAACCCCTGTAGTCAAAGAATGGGTTGATTAAAAATTATTATCTTATTAAATTATTCTATTATAATTAATTATTGAAAGTTGATTTATTATTATACAAATGATATAATAAAAATTTAATTTTAAATTTTTTATTTTAATTTTAATTTAGCGCTATACTGTGATGAAGGAACAGAGCAAGAAAAGATCAAGAACAGGCAATCTTGATTATGCAGAAACTATACGATGTGCATTAAACAGTAACAGAATCATATTAAAGAAGCAACAATCAGTTTGTGAATATTTGATAAAGATAGGAAACGAGGGGAAAGAAATTAAAAACAGAAATAATTTTCATGAATTAAGAGAAGGCAACATTACTCCTCATCCGGTCCGTTGAGAAGATATTGTTTTAGAATTTGAAATTCTGTTATAATTTTATTTTTAAAAGATATTTTAGTGGGTTAAGAGAAAAAGATATATGATTAAATTCAATATAACTTATTATTGTGATGAAAGTTATTGAAATATTTAATAATAATTAAATTTAATTTAGAAGTGGGGAATAGTAATGTTTAAAAGTGGTTAATATATATTGATTTCTGTAAGTACTTCTGAATAAAAATAAACTTTAAATACTTAGTTGATAATGTGGCCATTTTTAAGACAGAATGATAATGATTACATTTTTCCAATTTTAAACTTAAAACATTGTCATATTATTGCTTCGAAAGGGTTAAGAATCTGTAAACAAAACTTATCTGATCAAAACTTTTTTTTTTTCAATTTTAAACTTAAACAATGTCATATCAGTGCTTCGAAAGGGTTAAGAATTTATGAACAAAACTTTTCCCGATTTGCCAAAGTGCACAGAAATTAGAGGAGAAAGAGGAGTTTGGAGACAGGAAAATAGAGACAAGACAGAAGGTTCGAATGTCAAACAGCAATTCTATTTTAAGATGCTCTTGAGCCATGCATTGCAAGCTGCTATATTCTGTGTTACTACCCTTCATCACTGCTAAAGCCAATCCTATCTTCTTGATTATTCTTTCCAAGTGATGCTCCATCCAGATGAATGCTAATAACATATATGCATGGCTTAATCAATGTCCTCTTTCTTTCTTGGTCTTATCTTCCCACAAAACTTTTAAGTGCCAAGATATGGAGGCCCCACATACCAAAAGTCAACCACATTCTTCCACAGCTTCTGTTTTGTGCAATATAAAAAGGGTTTCTGAACCCTTCTAGGAAATAACAAGCAAGGTTTAAGGAATAACCAATGAAGGGGTTGTTTGATGACTCTCCCTCAAGGGCTTCTCCTTTGAACCACCCAAATGTCTTACAACCATTTGGGTTCTAGAAAGTGGACAGAGGCCCCTGGGGAGGAGTAAGTAAGCTGCCCCTTATGCATATATACCCCAAATTAAGGACTTTTCACCTGCCTTATTGCTATGTACTCAACTTGTTTCTCACCTTCACAAATTGATACCAAAGTTGTTGCCTTTATTTCCATGCCTACCTTTTCTCAGCCCAACTATTTGCAGTTGCATTGCTCAGTCTCATGTTCATGTTCACGTCCATTTTCTCATGATGACAGGTTTGGATACAATGTTCAAAAGTTTTTTTTTTTTTTTAATTAAGAAAAACTTTATATTTTTAATTAAAGCTTCTGAATTTCTTTTAACTTGTATCTAAACATCTCCTATTTATTTACCTCCCGACAATAAAGATCAGAATTAGATTTCCTTTTCACTTTATTCTGTCTGATTGATTTCGGGTAGAGAAGAAGAGAATGAAAATAAATAAAATGCTTAATTGTTTCGTGATATATATTTAATTTTAAAAAATTAAAAAAAAAAAGAGTTGAAGTTTTTGTGTTTTAAAAATTCAGTTCAATATATTATTTCCACTCCTTACTCCATCTTTGTTATGTTTCAGTGCTCTGCTAAAGATTACCACGCAAAGAAAGTAACAATAGCTAAAAGATCCATAAAAGCAGTTTCGAACTTCACACTACGTACCAGGTGGTACTATCGAGATTGACCGTTCTAAGAGGATTTTAAGGAAGTTAAGCTGAATCCTACAAAGAATAGTTATTTGAGTAGAAGAGTAGTTTTAAGAATATTATTGTATAAGTAAAGAATGAAAATTAAATAATTACTCTCTTCATCTATTACAACCAAATCAGTCTTCATTCAATGTTTTATATATATTATAAGAAAAAAAATTATTTAAAAACCAATATTTAGTTACTAAATGAAGTAGTTGTTAATTATGACTAAAATAGTTACTAAATTAAATTTTGATTGTTAAATAACTAAAAATAAAAATAATAATTAAATTTAGTCACCAATTAAATAAAATAATTGGTATTTAACATTAGCTACCAAAGTTTAAATGACATATGTCATTAGATTCTAAATTGGTATCTAATAATTAACTTAGAAACTAATTTAAAACTTAATGATATAGGTGACTAAAATCTTGGTAGATAATATTAGATATCAATTATCTTGATTTAATTGGTCACTATATTAATTCATTATTTCTATTTTATAATTATTTAGTAACTAAAATCTAATTTGGTGACTATTTTAATCATAATTAGTAATCATTTCATTTGATAACTAAAAACTAGTCTCTAAATAATTTTTTTTTGTAATGATATCAAAGTAGTCAATGTTTTATATTAAATAATTACTCTCTTCATCTATATGTGAATTGTGTGAGACTTATCTCATTCAATTCTAAAATTTTTATTTAAATATATCTTAAATATCTGTAAAATGAGCATATTTAAATTTTATGTAAAATTTTATGTAAAAAAAATCAAATGATGAGATAAAGTCTAAAAGTATTATGATATAAATCCAATATGCAAAGTCTTTAAAAAAATTTAAAATTTGTAAAACATGCCATTTATTTATTCTAAAAAGGATATTAAAGGAAAAAATTAATGAATTCAAAATTTAAAAATAAAAAATAAATAAAATTATTTTACGAAAGAGTGAAACCAAAATTAATAAACTTTATGAGGATTAAAAATAATAATTTTAAATTTTATAAAAATAAAAAAAATCCAGAAACCAAAATCAAAATTTGCTCTTTTTTATAGAAGCATGTTTTGAATTGTATTTATCTTTATTTCTTTCTTTTATTAATTCATCTTTTACTATATTGTTCCTGCGTGGAACTTCTCCCACAAAACAAAATCATAGTTGGCTTGTGTTTTAGTATGTGTAAAAGTTTTACAAGTTTAAAAGTTGAAGTCAATAAATATTTACACACACCTTAAAGTGTTTTCGAAGCCTTGTGGTGTGCTAAGATATTTCCTCTCACCAAGATTACTCTCTTTTCCAAGTTATGTTTTTTAATTTCTTGAGTGTTGTTGTTCGTCTTTTCTCACCATGCCTACCACATGTTTATACAATGCCTCCATGCCTTTTCAGTTTTTTCTTGTTTTAATTTCTGAACAGAGCTTAATAATTTTAGAATTCGTAGAACATGGGTAACATAGAAATACGAAGACAATGAAATGAAAAATTTATTTTATTTTGTCACGACTGACGGAATAAATTTCATTTCATCCCATTTATTTTCATTAACCTGAAAGCAGTAAACTTATACTACTTAAATTAATTAGTTATTGTTACATTAAATTGAGGCCAAATTAGATTTAACCAACTTGTGGTCGCTTTTACATTTTTTTATCATTTCTTGAATGAGCTCTTTTAATTATCTTTCAGAACCATTAATAGCCTTTTAAAGTCGTGAAAACTCAAGGAAAAATATATCTTAAACATACATTTCTTATGGGAGAAAAATAAATAAGACTATAGACAAGAAAGCTCTATTTATTAGTATTAAAACACAATTGCGGATTTAAAACTAAAACTTACAATGATTAGTTGGAATTGGCAATTATTAAATTTCATATTATAGGAAATAATGAAGATATATGATTAATTTCATAATAAGGGAAATTGCAATTCTTTTATTTTTTTAATATATTTCCTTCTTTTATATTAATTTTTAAAATAAAATATTTATTTTTTATAGTTGTTTCTTATTCTTTTGTCCTATCATTTTTTTTTTATATTTCTTTGGTTAAAAACTTTTTCTTTTAATTTTTATTAACTTTATGAGTAGGCTGCAGGTGAAAAAAAAAACTAAATTAATAAGAATAACGTTTTTAATAGTTTATAAGCTACAACCTAGTGGAAATAAAACAACTCATAAAAATATCTAGATAAGCTGATGCACTAAACAATTTTATTGTAGAAACCAACTTAAAAGTTAGCCAACATAAGCATAAATTACATCAATAAATTATAAATAAACAAAAGTCATTTAAAAAATCAATTTTCATCAAAGTCCACCTAATGCATGTAAATTATTTTTAATATTTACCCGTCATAAATTACTTTTATCCGTCAATGTTCATTGGCACAAAAATTGTAATCGTGGGAGGGATTTTGCTGACCATGACCCTCCATTTAAAGGAAAAACAATGTTCTTTTTTCACCCTATTCCAAATAGGATTTTTTTTTTTTTAATTCACGGGGCAACAGAAAATAAAGGGCAATTAGAGTTGATCTGCTGAACGATCGTGTTCAGTTCAAGAAGATTTCAGGCCTTCATAGTATATTTTCTAAAAATTGAAAACTCTAACATGTAACTATTTTGTTGACCATTCTTTAACATTTGAGTGGCTAAGAATATTTGAATGTTGAAACGCAATAAAGTGAGAGCCTGATCCTTGGTGCACGCCCTTGTCTCCCTATGCCTTGTACTTCCAAGGATATAGACATGCTAATGCTATAAGATTCATGGAGAAAATAGCTCCCCTTTTGCTACGAATGGGTTACATGGGTCATTCTCTCTGGCAAGTTACCACTATTCATGTATGTGACCCCCACCAAGACTCATTTCTGTATGTTTCTTCAAAGAAGTATAATGGGATTTTTTAAGTGAATTAATTATAAAAAAAAATTCTTTTGTTTTTTAAATAATTCATAATATATGAGTGAATATAAATTTTATTTTATAAATTGATGTTATAAAGTCGAGTTAGACTTGAAATTTACCTTTTTTTTTTTAAATTTAACCTAACTTAGTAATATTGATAGATTTATCATGTTACCTTGATATTATATTATTTATTCTTAATAGTATTTAAGGAATGAATAATAAGTAAACTATAAAGATATATACTTAACTTAAAATTGTAGAAAAATGAATTTGTGAGTGAAGAGTAAAATTGTGAGAAGAGAGAAAATAAAAATTGCATAGGTTGTGATGCGTGGATGTGAATGATATAACCCCTTGAGCAGCCTTTGTTGTGGTGAAAATAGGAAGCAAATTATGACAGTAGGCCGTACTCTCCTTTTTTACCATAACTGCCTACCATTGCCAATATTAGTCCAGACTCCCAGTACTTTTGTTTTTCCACTTCTCGCCATTATCAATGGACTTTGCTCCTTCTTTATTTCAAATATGCTTCATGCTTCAGGAATCACTTCCTATGGATTAAATTCGACTACTTCAATCACTGCTGTTTTACATTATCCATAGGGTTACTTTGCCTTAATGAGTTTTTGTAATAAAAAAAAATCAAACTCAGTTGAAGTATTTACGACTTTAAAATCTCTGTTATTTGCATTCATTCTTAACAATAACAAAAAAAAATAACATGAAGCTAGTTGTATGTAGGATCATGATAGTTCGATAACCTTAACTATTATTATTTTATTTCAATTTTTTTTGTATATTTACTTTTATTAGTTAAATATAATATTTATTGTTAACAGGGGTTATAAAGTAAAGATAAAAAGAAAAAGATGGATGTAAAATGATAATTTTCCTTCCATGTTTGTAATTGTCTAGCATGAGAGTGGTCGTGGGCACACATTCTTATGCAAAAAGAAAGGTCGTGATTTCTTTTGACAAAATGAATGGAAGGAAAAATTTTGTCCTTTAGTCTCCTTTCGTTCATAATTAAACAAACACGTTGCATGCTTCTTTAATCAATAAGTAACTGGTACAAGTAAATTTTAATAGCATGTCCAATTCAAAATCTTTAGAAAAACATGGGTTCTGTATATTTTTTCTACTCACTATGAATCTAACATATTATCATTTGATGTTTGTGTACAATACCATATGATACAACGATGGATGATGTGTGTGGTTTTGTAACTCCTGTCTCTATAAATGAAATTATGAGCATGTGTTTTTCTATTTTGTATTTGTAGCATGAGACTGAAAATTTGAACAACTTTATTACAATCATTATTTCGTTTGAGTATGTTAGAATACACTTGAGCACTGGAAGGCTCATTATATTGTCTTAACTTTAGAAATTCTAAGTTCAAACCCACTTCCCAAAATGCAGACTTTTTTGTGGGTGGGGTGTTGAAAAGATTATCAAAGAAATAAAGCTTCAAATGTGTCTAAATGGTTTTTTTTTTTTTTCCGTTGAGATACATCATTATTTTCTTATACTGAGATGTGTTATAAGATAATGATACTTAAGATGCATATATAGAGTATATATTCTGGCATAGATGATAATCACAAACTTATCTGCGTTATTATGCTCAACGTAATTTCAAAAACAGAAAACATGCACACGATAATCAACACAAATAATAATTTCCCCTAACACATTACACCAAACTTGCCAAGAGAGTTCACGTCTACGTTGCAAATTACACAAAATGAGAAACTTTCAAGAGATAGGAGAGAACTCGATTAAGCAAAACCATGCAGTTTTTTTCTCCTCTAAACACTGATATATACACTAGACTAGTTCTTCGTTTTTCTCCACAACCCTCACTCCTTTTGCAGATCTGAGCTTATTGGCCTGTTTGAAAATGATTGCAAATTAACACACACCAGCATTAGATGCTAGAAACATGAAAAGAAGAGAATAATACATTTGAAGGGAATTTTCCAAATATATATATTACCTGATCCTGGGTAATTTCTACTGCAAAACCATCGACAATGACCAAAGAAGATGTCTTCTTGAAGCTTCCTGGCTCTAGAGTAGTTGCTAAGAGCTCATCATGTTTTGTACTAAGGTACAAATCAAGCTCATGTGCCCCTCTCTTGGTTCTAGCAGCAAGAGCAAAAGCATAAAGTGAGATAAGTTTCTTACTACTATAATGAAAGAAAGAAGAAGTAGTGAGAACAGACCGATCAGCTCGAAGTCTCTCGTATTCAGGATCATAGCTCATGAAGACAAAGTAGGATTCTACTTTCGTGCTCCCCATTAAGAATGTCTCTTTTTTTTCCTTCCTTGATAATTTGTTTGCAAGTATATTATAGCAGTGGCAGTTTTCTGCTGCACTAGCTACCTATTTATACAACAAAAGGGTGAGTTTACTTTCCAACCACAAACAATAATTACAGAGAAAACAAAAAAAAAAGGAAGAGGCCCACATTGGTTTCAATTTTACGTAAGACCTAAAAGGTTGTAACTCTTTTCCCTTATACACTGCCTAGGAATTTATAATTTGAACCGACTAATTGAAATTTATAGTTTGATTTGTAATAGAAAAACCAAAGATTCTGATTTGGGTGCAGTGCCCAATAGCAATTAAGAATATGAAGCATCATCGTTCACACTTGCGTTGCGTCCTAATCTTGTACATGTACAGGGTATTGGTAAAAGTCAAACAAAAAGTCTCTCACGGGTTTCTGCATGAAAACTCAGAACTTTAGTCTTTATTTTATTGGGAGCAGCTACATCTAAGCATCATTTACCGTTCTTCATTTGGTGGAGACAATATCTCTTCTGATCTATTACTGTGAGAATATAAAAAAGTAATATCTTTATTTTTCTTATCATGAAATTTGCATTCACATTGTTCTTTCTATGTCTCCATTCTTTTATCAGACACGTTATTTCTGAGTACGCCGGTGCTGTTATTCCATTTTTATAAGGGAATTTTTACAATCTATATGAAGTTGGACCTGATAGAGACTGTCTCTTAAAATAAAATTGAGAGAATAAAAAAAAATTATTTTAGTGAAATTGTTTGTGTCAATGTAAATGTTTGTGGTCTTGATTATTAAATACATGGTTAATATAAGTATAATTAATAATTTAGTTCCTCTAGATGATGCCACTTTACTAATTAGTCCCTATAAGTGATATTACTTACAGAATAGTTTCTCAATGCAAAATGTATTTTAATTTTTTTATATAATTTTCTCTAATGCAAAATAGTTCTTCTCATTATATTCATTTTTAATTATGTTAATTTACGATCCTCGTCATGATTATCATAGTTAGAACTAAAATTTATGCATTGAACTCCCAACAATGACCTAAAATTAGTGTGGACATAGAGGAAAAATACAGTCGAAATTAAAATAATTAGACTGAAATTAAATATAAATTTATATTATTTTTTTCGAAAAATATTTTGAAAATTTACAGATATAAAAATTAAGTAATTGTATTAAATTTTAAATTTAAATTAATATATAAGAATAGTTTGAAAGTTCTTATGATATCAATTTTAAAATTGATGTTTTTAACTCAATTTTAAATTTAAAATAATTTATAATTATTTTTTCGATAAAATTAGAATAAAAATATGTTGAAATGTTCCATATTTATTCAAATTTAAAATTACTTAATAATTTAAAAAATCAATTTTAAATATGTAGTACATGTTTTTTTTTTGGGAGTTTGATTCAATCTAGGTACCGTGCTTGGTATTAGTCTTGAAATAAATGTATGTCAATTTCTAATAAGAGTAAAGTAAATGATATCTTATTTAAGAGTTTAATTTCAAAAAGTAAGAACCAAAAGATATTAATTATATATTTTAGTATAAATAAATATAAGAATAATATATGTATTCATTATAAATATTAAGATATTTTTAGTGAGCTGAACTAATCTATAGATTTATTTATTTTTCCTTTTAAAAGTGGTATACACTTATTAAGAGTTGGAAAAAGAAAATAAAAATATATAAAAAGTTATATTCAAGATCAAAAACAAGCAAGACGATGATATTATGTAGAAAGTGAATACAGTACTTAAATTATATATAGGGTGTTTTTTTATCGTCAATATACTAATAATTATGAAATTTAATTATGTAATATATATATATATATATAGTATATTTTTAAATATTTATTTTAATGAATGATACCTGAATATATGAGTTTCATATAAATATAATTCATATTAAATGTCGTTACTTTTTTAAATTTTATATTAAATAAAGTTTGGAATTCACAGTTTTTTTAAGTCTTTGATATGTAAGATGCTCAATATTTATTTTAATTTAAAATTCTCTTTGGTTTAAAATTTATTTATAAAAGACTAATTTTAAAATTGCTATCAAACTAATTTATAAATATTAAATTATTGTTTTAGAAAAAATAAATTTATATTCTGATTCAATTATCTGGGATCTATAAATATTTAAATTATTTTTCTTATTCCCTCTTTTAGCTTCTCTTGTCCGTGTTTATAATGTTCGGGAAGAAAAGCCGCTACGTTTTGCTTGAGAATGCCACGTGTCATGCAGGTAAATTTGACAAGAGGAAATTGTAAAATCTTAATACTGAGATATACCTTGACATGTCACAAAGAAATATCTTCATTTCAAAATTCACTCTATCAAATCTTAATTTAATTTTGTGAATCTTACTATGATACATTATTTTTTATTTTTTTATAATTTTATTTCAATGTAAAAGTATTATAAAATTTAATATTATATTTAGTTATTGTCATAAATAATTTTTTTAAATAAAAGAATATTTTTATTATTCAAAAGTTTTAAATCTTATTTTTTTATATATATTTTAGTGGAAAGTTATATAAAACTAAAGTCTTAATGTTACCACTCTACAATAATAAAGATTTTCTATGTATTTATTTATTTTTAAATAAAAAACACAAGTTGCTAAAAATCTTTAATTTACGTATAGTGGTCCACGTTTCAAGAATGTCTTACATTTATTATGTTTATTTATGAAAGACCATTTTTTCTAGTAAGATGTTTTAAAAATAATATATTTGATCGATTACCTTGCAACTTCATACTTAAAAATTTAAAGGGCAAACTAAATGAATAAATCCTAAGAGTTTATTTATCCTTAAAGAGTGACGAATATTATTTATCATCAAACACGTAAATGAATGTAAAGATGTTTTAATTTAACAAAGAGTATCAAATTCAAGCACGATATGATTACGATAAAATGCTATTTCATATAATGATAAATCCGTAAATGTGATTGAGTTACATACATCACATAGAAACTTCTTTTCAAAATTAATATTATTGGTCAATTTAATTGTTAACATTATATAAGAAAATAAATTTACTTCTGTCTTTGATCAATATGAATTAGTTTTCTTTATAAAGTAGGATTGTAAAGTTGCAACTACAGAGCCCAAGTGTTGGTCTTCTATCTTCCCTGGGCCAGTCCAAGTCCATAATCTTTACATTTTGCACTCGTTTCTCGCTTCGGCGTGGCCCATTCTATAAGAACCTTATTTCCTCACTTATTCTGATTTTGATATTTTAAAATATATTGAAAATTGAAATCATTATGCTGATGAAGAAGATGTAACATTAATGATATTTAAACAGAAACATGGAGCACGTGCACAGCCAGGAAGTGAGGTCGCATGATAACACAACCATCACGTGGTGGGTCCCACCCCACATTGGAAGGAAAGCACGAGCACTCACATGATTGGGACACGATTATCATGTCCCCTCAAATCGCGGCCACCAAATCACCGTTGATCGCGATCACACTCGCCTCCATCAGCCCCACCCTTTTAACGTTAATTGCGGATCAGCGGACGGCCACGATTTTCCAGCAAAACGTACATAATGACACATTCTTATCGTATTCTATTCTCCTCCTCTTGTTTATTTTCTCTTACAATCTAATCACCATCTTAACCCCTCCTCTCTACACATAATTCATTATCACAATTACTAATCAAAGAAGGATTAAGAAACAGTTTTAAAAAACTGTGTTATATTGTTCCATCGTTTTTTTAAGACATGACAAGGTATTATTATGAATGTCAGTAGTATCTGTTTATAATTTTTTTATATTTCACCAAAAAAAAACTATCTGGTAGTTCTTCATTTCATTAATCAATGATATTATTTAATAAACGAATCATTAATAGAAAAAAAAATATAAAGATAATACCATTAAGAAATGTGTATTTAAATTTCCTACATTTAACTAGGACCACGTCCAAATTGTCATGCTATAAATTCACTAAAATCAGTGAAATCCCTTCCTTTAAAACGTGGCCTTTGTTTTGGTGGCACGACGTAGGGGTTGCTTGATTCTCTATTTAAGGCATACTTACTTCGTTTTAGGTGCTTGGGTTTGATTTGCAACATGATCGAAGGGAATCACGTTAGGTTTGGGAACTCAGTTTTCTAGGCGGTCTTATGTTAGTTTTGATTTTGCTTTTGTTATGATAAATTACATGTTTGATTCACCTTGTTTATAGATTCATAGCTTGTGTAGTGTTTATGTGGTTGAGTTCCTAGGTCGTTGATGATAAGATATGTTTCAGGCACAAGTGATTGCACATGGTCATATCATTATTTTGTTGAGTTTCATTGTTAGCTAATTTAAAAACCTCTATTTTTCTTAAATTATATTGGATTTTGGTATTCTCTGATATTCTATTGATATTCTCTGATATTTTATTGATATTCTCTGATATTCTATTGATATTTTCTGATATTTTCTTGATTATTTTTGATATTCTACCGATATTCTTTGATACTCCCTTGATTATCTCTCTGATATTTTACTGATTTGGTTTGTTTCCATAATAATAATATTATAACAAAAAACTCTATCTATGTTCAAACAGTTTGATAAAGACATTTGCTGTTTGATGAAGAAAGGAAAAGCTTAGATTGAAGTTACTCACAAATAACATGTGAGTCGATTTTGATGTGTTTGGTTTCGTGAAAACTAAAATTGCTTATAGATTAGTTGTAAAATTATTGTTGTATGTGTTTGAGTTTTAATTTTAAACTTACAAGTGCTTCAACAACTTAATTTTACAAGTAAAAATAACAAGCACACGATATTAGTTTTACATAAAGATCGAGAAATAATTATTTATTTTTTGAATTTCCAATTTATCAAAGAAGATTTATAAAACATGTAAAAATCAATGTTGAATGTCTAATTTGAAGACAAGTGACCCGCTCTGAATTACTACAACCTTCTTAGTTATGATCTTACTACAACCTTCTAAGTTATGACCTTAAGTAATCGGGAAAAAAGTAACATTTTTTTATATATTAGATTCTTTCATAAAAACTGCTGAAATTATTTATAGATTAGTTGTGACAACAAATTGTCGTTATAGGTGTTTGAGTTTTAATTTTAAACGTACAATTTTTTCGACTACTAAGTTTCACAAGAAAATATAATAAACATATATATATTTAGTTTCATATAAGGATCGAGAAATAATAGATTATGTTTTGGATTTTCAGTTTATCAAAGAAGATCCAAAAAAATCCGTAGAAATCAATTGTTGAATGTCTAGTTTGAGGAAAGTTAAAGTCCAGAATTGCTAAGACCTTTAAGTGAGTAAGAAAGAGTAATTATTTTTTTGAAACTACTTTTTGTTATACCATAAAACACTATATGCAACATTGTGATGATTTAAAATATTTATCATTTTTATGATTCAAAATAAGAAGATGTATGAATTGGTTTAATATCTCAACTTCATAACTCATGTTAAGTTTTGTATTAATGAAAATATGTTCTTAAAAATAAACGAGAATAATTACTATTAGAATCACGATGCTCTTAATTTTAATAAAACAATATTTTAATTTTCAATGTAAAATTAAAATCACAATAAATACCGAATTAAAATAAATATGATAAAATTGAATATATATTGACAATATTAAAACTAATATATATTTTTCGAACATTAACATATTCTTAATTAGATTGATTAACAAATCATTTATAAGTTTTTTTTAAATATAATACAGTTATTATTAATTAGAAAAATAAATACAACACGTGACATTGTTTGAATAATATATTATTTTTATTGATACTTGATTTTTTATCTACATATTACTGTATTTATAAAATAAAATAAAAGACACATAAAACATGTATTTTTTAAATCATGTTTTATATATATTTTTATTACTATTTATTCAAACTTATTATATTTATTTATATAGAAAAACGTCCATACTAAGTGTTATTATTTTTTTTATCATTTCATATTATTTATTGTTATTTTTAATTTGTAAGAGTATTTAACAATATAAAATATAAAATTGGGCTCATTGGACAATGGGTACGACCTTTTTATCAGTGATTTTGCAGAAGAAAAATGGTAGTAGTAAATTGATGAGAGTTTAGAAAGATGGAGAAAATACAGGGCATGGCAGAAAAGAGAAGAAGATGGAGCCAAAATTTTATTAGGGCTGGTGGGGACCTTTGGACGTTAGGATTTTGGTGTCGGCTTTTGCAGATTCACTTTTCCTACTACAGTCACTTTTTCCATCATTCCATTCTTTTTACCCATTTATTTATTGCCTTTAGCTTATATTTTCTTAACAAAATTGATGTATTTTTATAATACTTTATAAAATAAAGTATTCTAACAACATTTGAAAATTTTAATAGTTGTTGATAAATTTTAATACTTAGTCTCTTTGTTTCTTTCTCAATAGCCAATAGAATCCTACTGTTTAATTTCTTCACCTTTAGACAATCCTAAATAAAGTCAAATGATGTACTCTATCAATGACTTTAAGATTGGATATATCTAATTATAACTAATAAATCTGTACACTCACTTTATTTAACTTTTCTTTATACAACGACAATGGTGTTTATACTTAAATATTTTCATTTTGAAGGAATTGATACCTAAATATTAAAAGTAATAAACAATTAAGTGATCTTACAGAAATCCAATTAATCTTATAAAATATCATAAATTAAATTAATTATTTTTTGGCTAACTCAACATAACACTAAAAACATAAATATCCAAAAGTTAGAAAAGGAAGGAAAAATAATGAAACGCCTCCAATCAAGGGTTAACTTTATATTAGAATAACAGTTTATCTTTACGTGGCAATTATTAAAATACAAAAGAATAAAATATAATGGTAGAAAAAGAAGAAATAACTTAACTTTTTTTTTAGTGAAATGAATTATTCATCATTATAAGTAATAAGTAACATCATTGAGTGTTTTGAGTGAATATATTGCGAGTATTTCTTTTCCAACATAGTTAATTTTTATATCCAAAGTGCCATCACAAAAATTTTAGATTGGAATAAAATATCCTTCAGTAGTTTAAATAACAAGGTTATGAAAAGAGAATGAGATTTCACTTGAAGGAATGCAAGAGTGAATAGAATAACAAAATGATGAGCTTAGCTTGTTCAATCTCTTTCATTATATGTGTCGTTTATTTATTTAATGCAAATTTTTAAGGGTCATTTATTTAAAGGTAGACTGAATTTAGTCAAAATTATGAAAAAAAAAAACCGGGATACGACTAAATGAAATTTCAGTATTTAAATATTATAACTAACATTACGCAATCAAATCATAAAATAAAGGTCAATTTAAATTGAAGTCAATTTTTCAATGTATATAAATAAAAATATCATGCTAGATAAAATATTGTCTATTTAAACAAAAAGGCTTTATTCTTGATAAAAATTTACTAAAAAACAAATTATTTTGTAAAGTATTGGATTACAAATTGAATTGAATTGGGACATACCAAAATAAAACTTAAGTCATATGAAAAAATATATTAGATTTATTTTCAAAATTTAAATATGTCAAAATTAGCCTTAATTGGATAAAGTTAACTTGCTAGGTTGAGTTATACTTACCCTAAGTGCAAGTGAGGGAGTGAGCAAGCGTGAAAATGACACTTTCTTCGGTTTACAAGATAGAAATATAAGAAATATAAATAAAAAAAAGAGATGGTAAAAACGAGAAATTAATGAAAAATAAAATTTTATATATGGTTGGAGTATATTTTTTTATTCTTGTTTTCACTGATTTCATCATCCACTATTACTCAAGGTAGGGTTGCTAAAAAAAAAAAAAAAAAATTGGTATCATTGGTTTCAGGCATGAGTTTTAAGGAATTTTAGTTTTCCTTTAATTTTTTCTCTCTTTGTTTTGTTTGGTTGTCCTTGTGGTAGTTTTATTATCTGTTTACTTTTTTGATTGATTTTTTTAATATAGGTATTTTGCTTGTTGGTTAGTTAAGGTTTTTAATTAAAATTCTCAACAAAATCATTTTCTAGTATTACAAGTTGCAATAATAAGGCCATCAATATATATATATCTAATAACAACAATAATAATAATAATAATAAATATACATATTTAACAACAACAATAATAATAATAACACAATAACACAATAACAATAATAATAATAATAATAATAACAATAATAAATATATGTATTTAACAACAACAACAATAAATAAACCAATAAAAGAAAAAATTTATAATCCTTAATAACAGTGTTATAAAGTTTGAATGCGTGATGAATCTGATTAAGATAGTGGTTTAATGGTCCATTGGTTGGCTAACTGAAGTGCATCAAACGGTTATAAGTAAGAAAATTATCAAAATATCTCATAATATATAATATGTTACAATAATTAGCTGTAGTAGAAGGTTAAGTTCTTTAAGCTCCATTTTACCTCATATGTTGTTATTACTTTCCTTTCAACAAAAAAAGAATACATTTTTTTGATTACTTTTATTTCATTGATAAGAAAGATTGGTAAAATCTAATACATCTAATAATAATAAATCTAATAATAATAATAATAATTAATTTATTATTATTATTATTATAACGAATCATTCACTGAAGGCGAAAAGTGGTATTTAAATTAAGAAATCTACTAAGCATGCACTACCATTTTTGCTAACAAAAGTACAAAAGCAAAGGTCCCCACCCAAATTTAGAATTCACTCAGCTAATTTGTTTCATCTTCTTTTCCAAAATGGGATTTGCTTTGACGTCTGTTTGATTCACTCCCATTAATTTATAAGATTTTATTTCCTTTTAAATCACAACTTTGTCTTTCAAAATAACGTGTGATATTGGTTCTGAGTCAGTTTTAATACAAGATTATATTTTTTTACTATATATAATTATTTTTTATCTCTTACTTATTTTCACACATTTTAAAATATATATTATACGTTAAAAACTTTACGATCGATTTTGTCTTTACAAAATATATATTACTTGATCAATTGGCATGCATGTTCCAACCAAAGTACTATGATTAAGTGAATAATCATAAATCATAATCATACTAATAAACAAATTAAGAAACGACAGATAAACTTATCATCATTTACAATAATGGAGGGAACAATATGCACGTAACTGGTCCATTATTCAGACCCAAAAAGTAATAATAGAATAAAACTAAATTCCATTTAATCTAAGAGGTGGAACCATACACGTATGCACTTTTATTTTATGTAGATACCCTATGACCCAAACAGACAAAAACTGAATGCGTTACCCAATATACAACATTTTAATTAAATCAAAATTCGACAACAATTTATTAATAAGTTTATTAATTTTATTTACTATTTTACTTTTTCTTGTCTGAAAGTATGACATTCATACATCAACTATATATGTACTCACAATCAAAATACAAATTTGTACAAGAGAAAATTTGTAACCCATGACATGTTTGATTATTCCCGTGGGAGAAAATAGTCAACTGAACTGTATTTTAGTTTCTTTCAAAGGACAAAAGTATAAAAAATTGTTTCTTAATATGTACTAAATACAGTACTATGTACCTTGAAATAATAAATATCTACCAAATTAATTTACCAATAATTTATTATATAATTAATATAGAGAAAATATAATTCAATTAATTAAATAGAATATAGACTTGTGTTTAAATTTTAGGAATAATGTTAGCAGAACACATAACTGGCCATAAACGTAGTATTTATTAACATGATAATAGTGTTAGCAATACAATGTTCCTTATAAACAAAAATCTAGGGACTTAATTTTACAAACAATCTATGATTTAGTTAACAGATTACAAAACTACCCATCAACATAATTATTTATGAATTTATTAAGAAAAATGTTAACAATATTTAACAGGCATTTTATGATCAGTTGAAATTTATTGAAAATTTTAAAATAAAAACAAAACTTCAATTAATTCAACTTGATGTAAGTGGACCAAAAAACTGTAAATTTATTATTCCTAGTGCATTTAGTTTAACACTTATTCTTAATCTTCTTCTCTTTTAAACGTTTTTCTAGATGAAATATATTAAATCACATTGATTTCGCTCCTTATTCAACGTGTTTCACTTATAATTTTAAATAAATTAAAACCGAAAATGATAAAGAAAATGACTGACTAGCTCACTAAAATACAAAGTATCACCAATCTAGTATTTACAGGAAAAAAAATAATAAGGAAATTTTATCTAACACTTTAATATTAAAGATCAATTTGATACAAAATCAGTGAAATTTTAATCATTTACTTATACTATTTAATGACTAAATAATCTTATTTTTTATATATTTAGAGACTAAATAATTTTTAAAAAAATTTAATTAACAACGTTTGATATCGAAAACACAATTAACTATTTAAAAATATATATTATAGAGTATGCTACTCACAATTTTGAATATACAAATCATTTACAATATTTTTTCTATACATAAACTTTGATATTACATACAAATTCATATATTTTAAAATATATGAATCCAAAGTTTAAAACAACAAACTAAGAAGCATTATCTATATAATAATAATGTCTTTCTCATTTGAAATTTTTATTAGAAATTAATTTTCTAAGATACTAGAATTCATCAAAAGGGTTTTTAACAGACGCTCTTTCATGTACTCTAACTTTTATAAAATGTATTCAATTTCTGTTAAATATAAAAAGTTTATTGAATTAGTGTCAACTTCACTACAAACAAGAGTTAATCTAAAAACTCTTTTAAGAAATTCTAACAAAAAATAATAAGCTTCAAATGAATTGTATTAATGTAAAAAATAAGGGGAATTTATAAGATAAAAAATTAAAGAAAAAGAATTAGAAAATTGTAGGAAAAATAAGAAGAATTTGGATTAATGGTAGAACTTTTTAAAATGTGTGGGGAGATTGAGAAGGAAGGTTACTTCATTGTTTGGTAGGTGAGAGGATAAATGGGTCCCTTGTCCTCATAAAACCTCCCAACTTCTATCGCCATTCTCTCCATATCCATCTTATATCTTCTTGGGCCCCTGCTTCTTTACATTTTTTATATAAATTTCTTTTATTACATTAATTTTATGTTTTCTTTCTTGCTATATTTCAATTTGATTTTGTTTTATTGAATTATTTGTTAATGTCTTGATTAGTACAATAAATAAACGTACTAGTGGTAAATATATGGTTATAAGAGAGCCCTGTAGTTAATCATTTATGAAATTTAGATATTAGTCAAATTATATTAATTTATGATAGAAATTGATGTAAGCAATTAGTTGCCTCAAAATAAGATAAAGATAATAATTGTGATGGTAGTTTATAAAAGTTGAAAAAGTTATAGTCTACTTATGCCTTTTCACTCTACCAAAACAGCTAAAAGTTCACTTAACACTCAAAAATAAAAAATGGGCACTAACATAAAAATATAGAGACTCTAAAAACATGAAGGCCAATAGAGTAGGGTCCGGTACAAGTGATAAGAAAAATTATATATTATTAATTATAGATCTTATTAATGTTAAGTAATTATAATTTAAAGTATTTTTTTATCTTAGTAGGCTTAGTTACATTGAGTTAATTAAAATATTATTTATAATTAGTGACTATTTAATCAGTTTTTAGAAGAACTAAATTAATATTTATTTGTTGTGTCAATAAAGTATTAAAATAGTTTTTTAATACTTATTTTATTTGGTTAGTGTCGGTTTTAGTGTGTGCTCATTTGAGACTAATTGTTTTTTCTTTTAAAAAATTATTATTGCATTGTGAAAACGTTCTATTTGTTGTTTTAAGAATGTGGTAATTAAAAAAAATCTGATACAAGGCACGATAATTGCATTACAAAAGAAACCTAAAAAAATTATACATTATAAGGTAACACAATCCATCCAATGTAAGACACCACCTTAAACGAGGGTAGTGTGTAAAAACAAATCCATTTAAGACAGCAAGTAACAAAATTCAGAATAAGCCTCATTCATGGAACAAAAATCTAGAGAAAGAAGTTTCTAAATGTCTTCCATGGCAACTCAAGTTGGGAATAAGCAATGCAAAGCATTTAAAGACAACAAACATTTTGTGTATTTCATTATGGAAACCCAAATTGTAGCAAACCTCCCAATTGCACTAGCTCTAAAACATGACAACCTCAATAGCAGATTCATTAAAGCTAGTCCACATCATTCTTGTAGTGGATATTACCTCTGCTTTTCATGTTCCAACTCAATACACAATAACCATTAAGATAATTCTCTACTCTTACTATTCTCTATAAATTAAATGTTGTATTACTAATACATAATGCGAGGAACAAATTTAATATGTTGTTGCTTTTATGGTATGCATTTATGTGATTTGATCTATCAGACCAACCAATGATTCCATGAGGTAGCATCTTTCACCAGTCCATCACAAATAAGTTCTAAAACATTAATCATAATACTTGCCCTTCCAAAAAAACAGCTAAATTGACAGAGTAGCAATGACTACACAATTTGGTTAGACTATTTTTTCAATACATCTTCAGTGGTGGTGGCACACCATCTGATTATTCTTTCTCTTTTTATTTTTTCACATAAAAAAATTTATTTACATCATTGAATAGCGAACCTTCAAAAGAATTTAATCTTTTTAAACAAAAATTGGATGATTAATTGTGTTTATTTTTTCAAGTGATTTTGGATAGGTAAAAGTAATTTTCTATACATGGAACATTCACTTTTCACCTATATATGTAGATGCACCTACTCTTCTATGAATTCTGAGTCCGAGCTTCGCATGCTCTGAAGCTATAAACTCTGTTTTTCACCACATTTTTCTATGCACTTGCCAACTAATCCCTCGCATTGTCTTGTAAATATTATTTTCAAGACTTTCAAGTTAAAAACTACAACTATTACAAGGACATGATGATTCAACGCACGTTGATTCAAAAGTTTTAGTTATGATGCATAAAACTCTAACTCATGTTATCAAACTGTCCACAACATAGAAAATTCTGGCTAGCATCCATTATAAGTTCATATACATCATGAAAGCAATATTTATACGGAAATCGTATCCTAAAGTTTGTTAATTCGTCACTTTCAAAAACATGTTGCAAACACTGGATGTAAATCATGAAATTAATAGTTACTTTCTCATTGAGTTGAAATTCTTATCTTAATAGAATATCAAACATATTTGAGAATTACACACACGGGTTCATAATACTAAAACCACAAATGATTGAAGAACTAAATAAATATGGCACAGTCTTTCATAGTTATATCCGATCAAGGATTAATGTTCTTGATCTTGAAACTTGAAATTTTCTTTTATGATCAATAAACTTATGAACTTGAAAATTGATTTTTTTTATGATGAATAAACTATCTTGTAACTGATTTGCTAATATGACCCATGCAAATTTAGAGACGGGTCAACAGGAACTTCAAAAATGTATTTTATTACCAAATTTACCGAATTAATGGAGTCAAAACAAAAAGAATAACAGTTTTTCATTACTTAACTTTTTCTGCTTCTGCTTCATGTGGAAAAGTTGTTTTCATAGTCAAAACTCTTTAAGCCAATCTCTCGTAAATATAAGATAAGGCTAATCTAGGAGTAGTATTTCAAATATTCTGATTTGTGGTCATTTAATATTTTGAAGTAAATCTAGATGTAAAATCAACATTTAATTTGAAAGAAATTTCAAGAGAAGTTTTTTCAAGGAGAGCAAAGTTAACGCATTTGATTTAACCTGGGCTTTTTATCTAGATATTTTGAAATTTTGATAATCTCTAATTTCTGTAAGATCCCAATATAGAAGAAGTCAATGTAAAACAGCTTGGGTATGTGGAATGCAGCTATACTTAAAAGAAAAAAAAAAAAAAAAAAAAAAAAAAAAAAAAAAAAAAAAAAAAAAAAAAAAAAAAAAAAAAAAAAAAAAAAATAAACAAACAAAAAAATAAAAGAAAAAAAAAAAAAA
>Ga0099825_1001492_pt1 | contig 30017 bp, 18 predicted proteins | sample SiratroredBW_FD_76838 | JGI IMG/M metagenome (GOLD analysis project Ga0099825, IMG submission 76838) | Root nodule microbial communities of legume samples collected from California, USA - Siratro red BW | ecosystem: Host-associated > Plants > Roots > Nodule | place: USA: California | collected...
TCTATCCAAAAAAAACATAAATGAATTCTTTAAAATATAATAAAAAAAATTACTCAATTCACTTAATAAAAAATTAATATTTATTTAAATTTTATATATATATATATTTATATATTTTTTTTTTTTTTTTTTAATTCAAACTTCAGATGGTTTATATACATGTTCCAAAATAAACTTTATGTGCAAAAAACGAATGAAATATACGGGTGACAATGTTTGAAAACAATCTTGTATTTTTATTCCAAGTGAGAAGGAAAACAATTTGAAAGTATGATGCCAAAATTATGGATTAACAAATGTTGAAAGATCTTCCATTCTAACATGCATATATAGTATATAACTTAGTGTAAACTTCATCTCATAGTTAGTTTTTTGTAACATTAAATTAAATTTAAAATTTAGTTTTTTAAAATAGTAATAACCATCCTAGTAGCAAACGAAACTCTGACAAGAAAAATCCCTTCATAATAAAGAAAACAAAAATTTAGAGGAATGCAATCCTACAAGATAATAAAAAAGTATCCAAATCATTGAATAACAATTATTGTCTCATGTCGATTCAGTCCATAGCAAGAGTTTGTTCAACTAATAACCAATGAAAAAGATGAAAGGGAGACACTGAGTTTTGGATTATATGTGCATTTATAGATGGTAATCTCCACTCATGCTGTGACCTATTATTGCAAGTGTTTGATACTGACCATTCAATAAAAGTTAATTGCTTTGGATGTTGCGTTTTAGGTAGAAGAAAACCAAAGTAGTGCTATATTTTCCTAAAATGACAAAATGCATGGCTAATGAAATTGAAGTGCTTGAATAAATTTAATAAAACATCTCAACAGCTGTGGGTCATTTTATTAAAGCACTAAACTATTTTTCCCGTATCAAATTAGATCAGCAGAAAAATGAATGGGATAACATGAGTGGACACAGCAATTTATAAGGGTTTGCTTCACGTATGATTGGTGAAGATTCACTTTTTCTGTGGGGGGCAAAAGGTGATCAAATTCAGCAGTTATATTTTGCTTCACGTATGATCTCACTCTATACTTAAGTGTACACAAGAAATAAATTAATAAAGAGAATAGCTATAGTTTTGGTTAAGTAATGTTCAATCAGCATATTTGAAAATGATATATAATATATACTTTTTTTATCCTCCAGTATCCAGATGCGCATTCTGAAGTCATAGTGTAGTGAGGTTTGAGTAGATTTAGTGGGAATTTAATAAAGAACATGACACCGCAGCAAATGCAATGAGAATCACATTCAACTATATTTTGTGTGTGCTGAGCCTTTGAGAGCTGAATCACTTCAACTGAGTCATTTGCTAATGACTAAAGCTATGAAACAACAGAAAAGAGCTTCTCATGTGCTCACATGCGGAGAGTTAAAGCCACACCTTTTCATGTTCATAGTCCAGGTGGGCTATACCTTCTTATATTTCATCACTGAAGCCTCCTTCAATCATGGCATGAGTCCTCATGTGTATGTAACCTATCGGCATATTGTGGCCACAATTGTCATGTTCCCCTTTGCATACTTTCTCGAGAGGTACATATATACACTTCTCTTCAAGAGTTAATATGCACTTACATGACTATGCCTAACCTGTTTCATATCAAATTTGGCATTTTTCATTCCTGATCAATTTCAGTTTATGCTAACTATCGAGTTTGGTATTATCCTATAACTTTTATCATGTATGTCACTGTATGTTTTCTTGCAGAGGTGCTAGACCAAAGCTGACATTTGCTCTTTTCATGGAAATTTGTTTGCTTTCTCTGCTAGGGTAAGGACCTTGCATGCTTCTAATATTCTAACCATAGCGAAGTGTGGAAACTTCATTTGTCTAACATGAAAATTTCAGGATTAGTGTTACCCTTAATCTGTACTTTGCAAGCCTGAACTACACAAACCCGACCTTTGTTGCTTCAATGGTCAACACCATAGCTTCCCTCACCTTCATTGTTGCAGTGGCAATCAGGTTTGCCTGATTAATTCTTCATCGACATGAATTTATTTAGAGTTGTTAAACAAAGGGTATATAATATTGATATATATTTGTACTTAATCTTTAAAAGAGTTGAGTTATATGTAGGTTTGAGGTTGTTGATGTTCGAAATCCTCGTGGTATTGCGAAAGTTATAGGGACCGTGATCTCCTTAGCTGGTGTTTTGATTATGACAGTGTACAAAGGACCCCTCATGAGAAATTTATGGCGTCCTCTAATCCACATTCCACAGAAAAGTGCTGCTATAACCGAAGACTGGTTAAAGGGTTCAGTTCTTACAGTTTCAAGTTGTGTTACATGGTCTTTATGGTACATTATGCAGGTCTTCACCTTAACTCAGTCAAAACTATTACAAGTTATTAGAAGTTTTATGTGTACATTTTTCACGCCATGCATAAAGAAAGAGCTGGCTTGAATATAAAAGCACATAGTTTAAGTGGCTAGTGGTTTGGTTTCTAGTTTCTATTCTTATTGTTCTCTTGCTTCTAACTAGAAATTGTTACATTTCTTAATTATATCACGTTTTTTTTGGAATTCAGGCATCCACTTTGAAAAGATACCCTGCTCAACTCTCACTAACCACGTGGATGTGCTTTGTTGGAGCAGCACAATCAGCAGTTTTTACTCTTATAGTAGAACACAATTCTTCTGCATGGACTATGGGGCTAAACATTGACTTGTGGTCCACAATATACGGTGTCAGTATAATATAATATAATAAGCTCTTAAATAAAGCGTATAAAATCTTTGTATCCACAAAAAGGAAGCACAAAATTCACACTTTTAACAATATCCATCATTGATGGCAGGGAGTTGTAGCTTCTGGCTTGATAATCTACCTTCAACTGTGGTGCACAAAGGAAAGAGGGCCAGTTTTTGTCACAATGTTTAACCCTGTTTCTACTATACTGGTGGCAGTTCTAGCCTACTTTGTCCTTGGCGAGAAACTTTATTTGGGCAGGTAATAACCTATGCCTCATAATTGGAATGTTTTCTACTTTCAAAAATTACAAAGGAATGCAATTCTGATAAAGCTAGCTTTAACCTGATCATTTTTCTTTTCTAATTCTATTCCAAGATATCCCTAGATTCGTTAATATAATAAACACTTTTGTTAAATCCAAAATACAAACCTTATCCTAACAATAGCGTATATGTAGTTTAATTGACAATTTTTTTGTCTCTCTTAATTAGCACTATCATTTATTTAATTGAAAAAGACAATGTCCATGGTGGTAATAACACAGCTTTTGAATATGACAGAGGATCATTCTAACACTACCAGCATAAAATAGTGACTATTGAAAAATAAGCACATATGCAAGTTGTTAGCATATAAGGATCTTAATCACATTATCGATGATTTAAAGCATGTGACATTTACCTAACGTATAACATGCAGTAGCTGGAATGAGAAAATAACTAATACAATTCTGAAATTTGTTTGTGATGAATTTTCAGCATCATAGGTTCACTCATTGTCATAATTGGTCTTTACTTGCTGTTATGGGGCAAAGAAGTTGACCAAGTGGTTTGCATGAAGAGCATAGATAAATCACAGTGCAATTCCGCAGACCCAGAATGCATAACATAGTAAATTTAACTGGAAATGAAGAAGTGTGTCCAAGTGGGAAGAGAACAGAACATGTGAGTCATGAAGCTTGGTTTCCAACAAAGTTTCTTGCTTTCCAATCTTCTTTAGTATTCCTTTTCAAAATCACGTCGTGTTTGTGATTGAAGTAAAAGTTTGAAGTGTTACCGTGTTGTTCGGAAATGTGGTTTGATGTGAAAAACCATGTTCGTTTGGAGCAATGTATACAACAGCTTTAACGTAATTTTACTTTTTACTTTTAAGTGATGGCAACTTTACAACATTTTTATTAAATAATTTAAATTATACTTTAATATTAAAAAGCAGTCGTCATTTTATTACCTTAAAAGGAAAAACTGATTGTTAATGTATAATCACTTTCAAAAGAAATTAATACGGAAAAGAGTTATATGATAATTGTATAAAAAGGTGGAATTATTAAAGTATATATCACTGTTTTTCCTTTTATTATGCACTGTTATGAGAGGAATAATATTGACCGCCGCCTTTTAAAATAAGAACCACTTTTATTTATTAATAATAATAACAAACACAAATATTTTATGTTCCAAATACTCTCTTGGCTTCAACTTTTCTGATTTATTAGGCACGTTTAAACCCTAAAATATTGCAGTGCAGAACCAAATACGCTGTAATATTTTCCTAATCCATATTTTCCACAATATACCCCACCTTTTAAAACTTTTTTATTTATTTTTTAACCATTCAAAACTTTCAAATTTAACATAATCCCACAATAAATTGTAATAAACTACTAAAGTCTCGAAGGAAGTGACCGTAACAGAATGAAAGTATTTTTAATATCGAAACCAAAGAAGTATTTATTTTCTTATTACAAATTACGAAAATATTAGCAATTTTTAATAAAAAATTTGAATTTTAATATTTGACTAGAACATCATTTTGATTTTGCAATATGGCAAAGCAATTTGTGTTATTCATTCGTAATCTTTTTCCCCACCATCATCTTACTTGTCATGAGCCACTCAACTTTTCTTTTAGATTATTTGTAAGAATCATTTTATAAGTTTTTAATTTAAATTTTATGGTTTTATTGTACTACATCAACTTTAACAATACATATAATTATAAAACTCACATTTTAACTATTCTTTTTTTTTTTTTTTTACAAAAGTATATGTTTTTAAGATAAAAAAATATTATTTCATTCTTATAGATGATCTTAATAAGCGTGAGATTTCAAGTAGAAGTTAACATTATACAAGAATGATGTCAAAATACTAGTGATGTTAATTACATGTAAGTTAATGCGAGATCAGTAAGGCAGTTAATTAAAATTATGGGATATGGATAAATTATGATACGATTCCGTACAAAGAAATATTGTTTTAAAATATGAATTTATTTTGTTATAAAATTGAATTTTGTGTTTAAGCCTATAACTTTAAAACAAAAAAAAAAATCTTAAGAGGATATTGGAATTACTTTTCAAATTAAGGATTCAATTAAAATAAATTAGTTAAAGTCCAAATTTGAATAAATATTTCAATATTTAAAAAAAATATAAAAACAGTAACTTTAAACACGATTGTTACTGAAAAAAAAATCAAAAGGATTGTTTTAAAATATAACTTTTTTTATTAAATTCATAAAAATACGATTTATCCGTATTCTATGTTAATTTGCTTCAAAAAAACGAAAAAAATAATAATAATTAATTAAAGATGTTGAACTACTATACTGACATTCTTAAACTTTCAATTATTTTCGAGTTTTACTAGTTCAGAAACTAAGTTGGCATTACCTTACTATTTAGAAATCTAACTGTGATTTTTTTTTTCTTGTGATTAAATGGTCATCTGTGGAATAATATAATTTAGCGGTATGATTTAAAAAAAAAATCGACTGTGTTTTCAACATTGTAATAATTTAAAAAGAAAAACTAAATTAACATTCTCAAGCTCAGAAATTAAAATGTTTGGCTGAGTTAATAAATTGAGCGGTATGAAATCATTTTTAAGGCTTTTAGAATTTTTCTTTAATGCTTTTCAAAGTGCTGAAAAAGATTATTTATAATTTCTAAAGCTTTTCATCATCGTTATCCTTATTTTCTACTCTCCCAGATGAGAGCTTGAATTATGTCAGGATAAGAGATTTTAGTTTTTTACCCCTTTCTTCTAAGTCTCAATTTACCTTTTTCATTATAAAATTATCCCACTGACTGGACTTACAATAAACATGGCTTTGTACCTAAAATGAGGAGAACGTAGAAAATGACTACCAGTCACCAAAAGTTGAATTTTTTTTCAAGGAAATAACTATTGCCGAAACTTTTACTATATATAATCTGATATTTCTTTTTCTTCCTATAGTTTATTCTATATTCAAAGTACCGTCATCAAAACTTGCCAGGAAGATGGCTTTTCTAAATCAATCAAACAACAAAACTAATAAATTTTCGTATTAAACATTTCGAAAAAGATTGTTCCTTCCCATTAGAAGAGATGAAAGGACAATATATATAAGTGTGTGTATGTGTATGTATATGTATATTATACATTATTCTCATTAATTTCCCCCTTTCAGAAAATAAAAATAAAAAACTTTTCATCCATATAGCAATAGCAAATACATTAGTAAATGACATATTTAATTATTGTTTGGGTTAATTAATCTTTAACCAGCAAGATGATAATTCATATGCATATTGTTCTCATGGCTCTTCTGAAGTTGAATATATCTTGTGGGAATTTCCCATAAATTGTATGTTATATTTGTTTATGTTGAATATCTAAGGTGGTTGTGAATAAGTGCAGGAAAAAAGCAATCCGTTAAACTTATGGAACAGGAAAGATGTTGTTTTGTGAGTACATGGAAATACTTCAAGCCACACCTGCTGATGGTGTTAGTCCAGGTGGGCTATAGCCTCTTGTATCTCATCACTAAAGCTTCCTTCAACCATGGGATGAACCCTTATGTGTATGTAACCTATCGGCATTTTGTGGCTGCGATTCTCATGTTCCCGTTTGCATATTTTTTGGAGAGGTACATATGCAGCATTTGCATGAGTCTTTTTTTGTGACATGCAAATGCTTGATTTGATATATAATGTGCTTAAATGCTTGTATCCATTTCAATTTGTTTACTTTGCTATTGAATTTAGTATTATCCTAGAACTTTATCATGTATCTGACAGTTTTATGTTTTCTTGCAGAAAAGCAAGACCAAAGCTAACATTTGCTCTTTTTATAGAAATTTTTGTGCTTTCAATGTTAGGGTAAGGACTATTCATGTTTTACAGTTCTACACTGTAGTCCACAGGGAAGTGTGAAACTTCATTTGCCTAACTTCAAAAAATTTCAGGGTTAGTTTAACTATTAACATGCACTTTGCAAGCCTGAAATACACAAATCCGACCTTCGTTGTTGCAATGCTCAACACCATACCCACACTGACCTTCATTATTGCAGTGGCACTCAGGTTTGTTTAGTTTTTTTTCTACACGATTTTGAAGTTCTTAAACACAAGCCATTATAATATTTACAATTTTTATTCGATCCCCAAGTCAGTTGAGTTAAATTCAGGTTTGAGGTTGTTGATATTCGAAATCCTCGGGGTGTAGCCAAAGTTTTAGGGACCTTGATCTCCCTAGCTGGAGCTTTGATCATGACACTTTACAAAGGACTCAAAATGAGAAATTTGTGGCATCCTCTAATCCATATTCCAGGAACAAGTGCTGCTGCCAATGAGAGTTGGTTAAAAGGTTCACTTCTTACAGTTTCAAGCTGTGTTACATGGTCTATGTGGTACATTATGCAGGTTTTCACCTTAACTCAGTCATAACTATCAGAAGTTTTATTTTATGTCTGCATTTTACACAAAAATACTATAGTTTAAGAAGTATTCTTATTACAGTTCTTGCCTTTAATTAGAAATTGTTAAATTTCTTTACATCATGATTGTGGAAATTCAGGCATCTTCTTTGAAAAGATACCCTGCCCAACTGTCACTGGCCACGTGGATTGCCTTTGTTGGATCAATACAATCAGCTATTTTCACAGCAATAATAGAACACAACAACAGTTCAGGATGGATTATTGGACTCAACATTGATCTGTGGTCCACAATATACGGTGTAAGTATAGAGAAGCAGCTGATATTTTTGCAACAAATTATGAAAAACGAATTCTAGACTTGTAATCGTATCAATCATTAATGACAGGGAATTGTGGTTGCTGGTTTGATATTGTATATTCTACTATGGTGCACTGAGAGAAAAGGGCCAGTTTTTGTCACAATGTTCAACCCGCTTTCCACCATAATAGTGGCATTTGTAGCCTACTTTGTCCTTGGAGAGAAACTCTATTTGGGCAGGTAATAACCTATGTCTCTGGTAAGAAACAATTGTCATCATTAGATTTTCCAAAAAAAAAAAAAAGAAAAAAACGTAGAAAGTAGCGTTCTGTGTTATAGATATATATAAAAAGAACTAGTGTCATCGTAACTGAGGTTTTGAATGAGATAGAATATTTTTTGACATTACCAACATAGAAAATTTGGTCATTATATGTCTGAAATTTGCTTCTGATGTCTTCAGCATCTTAGGAGCACTTACAATCATCATCGGAGTGTACTTGCTACTGTGGGGCAAAAGTGAGCAAGAGGTTTCGCAATGAAGTGCTGATAATTCCAACTGCAGAATATAATAAAAGACTTTAGCTTGAAAGGCACCAGTGCAGTTATATATGAAAAGAGAAGAAAAATAAACAAAGTCATGGAGATTCGGGATCATGCTCTTTTCAAACATTTTTGTGCATAACCAACTCTTAGCTAAAGATTTGGTGCTTTCCGATGCTCTCAAGTACTCGACAAAAAATAATTTTGAGTTAAAATTAGTAAGTATAAGTTAATTTGTAAAAATATCTTATTTTAACAAAAAGTTTGTGTAATTTTTTATCCATATTTCTTCAAAAGCTTATTAAAAAATTATCAAAAAAAATGTCTTACTTTAACAAAAAATTTGTGTAATTCTTTATCCGTATTTCTTAAAATGCTTATTAAAAAATTACCAAAAAAAAAGAAGATTTTAGTAATTTACTTTTTACACTGGTACAAGTTACCTTTACCTCTAGTATAACCTTTCAACCTTTTTCCATTTCCTCTTTCTTAACTGGTACAAGTTACCTCTAGTATAACCTTTCAACCTTTTTCCATTTCCTCTTTCTTAATATATTTTTTTACATTCGATGCTGTACATGGATGGGTATGGACGGGATAAAATATAATAAAATTTAGATTTGAAGTTTAGGTCAATTTAATTAAATTTAAATTACATTAAATTCATGTTCATTTAATATGATAAATTCAAATTAATTTAGTTTTTATATTTTCTACTGATGCTTTTTTAAGATTAAATTACTAATTTTGAGAGTGAAATTGATAATGTATAATGATTAATAGCACAATGGTTCAATATAAAGATAGAAGTGTTGAATGATTCTAATTCAAGTTTTTTCTTTTTTGTGAATTATTATTTTCTACTGTGTAATTACTTTTGTTTATAAAACTTTTTTTCTATTTTTTTTTATCTCGAGGCAATATGAATATTTATCTATGTCTATATTATGGTGCTTTGTCGTATCATGTTCCAAAACAAATAGATACTTTCCAGATCGAATAAAAGAATATCTCCAGTGAACCTTGATTTCGGATTTAAAATCTAAAAATATGAATTTTGATCTAAAACCAATTCATTAAAGCGATTTGGATTAATATGATTAAGAGTTGAATTTTAATATTTATATATTTTTTTAACAGAATTTAGCATGGAATGATCTTACCAAACTTAAGTGTGTTTAGATAAGGAATTTTGTAATTTCAAAGAAATTAAAATTCATTGAAGTTGAATTGTTTTATTTTTCAAATAATTTGTTTAAATAAAATATTTTAACCATCACTAAATACAAACTTTTATTTTAGTATTAAAAATATTTAATAATTCAAAAATATTATTTAGTGATTCTTCTTATTTTTGAGTCAAAGTACCTAACGATTATTTTTAACTCATCTTGATGAGAGTTTTTCTTAATTGACTGCACAGTTTTTTAACACCTACTAGCAAATAACTTCTATATATGTTAAACATAGACCGAAAGATCTGATATTGCTAAAAAAAAACCCTAATTTACAATAGTGATGTAACAGGGAAAAGAAAAAAAAAAAAAACCATCCTTTTTTTACTTTCTCTCTCTATCCTATCTTTGAACCTCCATACCTCTTTCCTTTTTCACTTTTAGATTTTTATCCTTCATATTTCATCTATTTCAAGTTCTGATAAAGTCTTACAGTAGTTGAGGATCTTAGGATCATTTTAAACCGATCAGAATCTCAAACACAGGAAGTTCATATTTGCTCTAAAGATTTCTTATTCTCTATTTTTCGTTAAGTTTTTGTCATCAATATTGATGGGAATAGTTGAGAAAAGCGTTCATCTCAACTTGATTAAGGTAACACTACAAGTTGGTGTTATTTGAAAAACTTGTTCTAGATCCCTAAAGTTGAACCAAGGTTATTGTCTGATCGGAGGAATTGGTAGGGGATAATTGTGTGAGGTAAGGGGAGCTAGGAACTTATTTTTTTTATACTAGTTAGTTACTTTAAATATATAGGACAAAATATTTAAATATGTGATTATCAGTGCTCAAGTCCTTCTTGCAGGTCTGACTGGTCCTTGAGCACTGAATGAATTTGATTGTTTGTTTTGACTTAGTGTGATTAACTTAATTGTTTTGAGTAATTAAGTATTGTTTTGATGATGGAAAGATACTTGCATAATATGATTTGTAAATTGAATGAGTATTGATGTGAATGATGAATTGATGCCTTACATTTGGGATAATGTATGAGTTATGCTCGTTTGTGTCCATTAAGTATAACACGCCTATGTTTAACAGAGATCCTCTAGCTTCACTGATGATCTAAGTCACATAAACTAAGATATCAGGTGGTGAGAAGCTGTGAGGGAGTTCATATATACCGGGACCACGGGTGAAACTTGGTATTGGATGTTTGAGCTTACTCTGATCTTTTCTCTTAGATTCGAATGGCAGTCTAAGTCTTGGGTATTGGATTAGTCCTTTCTCTTATATTCACTAGTAATCTAAGTCTTGAGTATTGGATTAGTCATTTCTCTTAGAATTGCTGAATCTAAGTCCTGGGTATTGGATTAGATGTTAATCTCTAGTAGGGACATACTTAATGGGTCTTTCGGAAGATGATGGGTCTATGTGTGACCATTATGTATTGATGTGGTCCATGTGAGACCTTTATGTATGATGTTTGACATGAGTACTTGAAATGAAAAAGGAAAATCGGTATTGAAACTTGATAGGCTAGACTTTAAAGAAATTCTTATGACTGAGATACTCTGTTCTATCTGCATGTAGTTAGTATGTTATAAACTTTCAAGTTTACTAGCTTACCCTTATTTTTCATGTTGTTGTATGAACTGCGGTTACTATATTATGTACACGAGCAGGTGCAGATGCAGGTTTTGGAGCACCTTAAAGATGATGTGCCCTTAAACTGATGTTCCTTTTGTCTTGTATATACCTGTATATATGTTTTGATGTAGTTAAAGACTTTATGACCTTAAAATGGTCACTCTTTTTGTCATGTAGATAGTCGTAGATAAGTTTGATGTACCTGAATACTTTATGTAGTACTTTGAACCTTAAATGGATGGTAATACTTAGCAGGCAAAAGTTAGTTTAATTGAGAATATTTTTAGATAGTCTCTCTCAAGCAGAAGAATCTCGCTCAAGCGACTTTTGCGGAAAAGTTCACTCTGCAAGTCTCGTCCGAACGAGATAAAACTCGCTTGAGCAAGACCTTCGTAAACAAAATAAGATGCTCTGTAGAGTGTTTTCGTCCAGGCGAGAGTATTTTGGCCCAAGCTAGAGTATTTTCGCTCATGCGAAAATTAGAAGTGCTCTCTGGACTGTTTTCGCTCAAGCGACTTTTTTCTAGCTCAAGCGAGGTAAATTTTCGCTCAGGTGAAATTATTTTCGCCCAAGCTAAAAAAAAAAAATTGTTTTGTTTTGTTCTTCTTTTCTTTTCTTCTTATTTCTTCTTTCCTTCTTTTATTTATCTTTCATGTATTAAATATTTTATGATTTTAAATATATATATATATATATATATATATATATATATATATATATATATATATATTTTGTTTATTTATAAGAGGTTGATTGCATATCCAATTGAACTTTTTGGATGTTACAAGTGATATTTTAGTTTTGTTAACATCTCACGTCTTGATTAAGATTAAGTCAACGAGAAAGTATGAAATAAAAAGTCAGAAATACAACAATGATTTTTAAATTCATACCTTTTGTTGAAAATTGAAATTTTATAATTTTAATTAATCAAATTACTCAAATAAATTTGTGGAATTTTAATTTCTTTCAAAATTTTATATCTAAACAATATATTTTATTGCAAAATACTCTAAATTCTACATAAAAATAATTGTCTTTTAAAAATTATTTATCTAAATTTACTATAAATAAAGTAAAAAGGAACATTATTTAAGTTATCGCGTGTTATTTGATGAAATATAGAAGAATGTCGGAACAGTATTATTCAACTTTTCTTGAGAAGTAACTCGGAAAAGCAGATAATAATTAAATGACATTAGCCTCATTTTTTAGTTTGTCAATCAGCTCATCCACAGATGAAACCATAACCCCTGCTTTTCTCTTGGGAGGTTCTGTGACTTCAACTATCTCCAAATCAGATTTGATTTCCACATTCAACTCCTCCGGTGTGAATTTTTTTATGGGTTTCGACTTTGCTTTCATTATGTTGGGAAGAGTAGCATACCTTGGTTGATTCAGTCTCAGATCAGTGCTGCGAGAACAAAAGTCACCAAGTCATCCAAACGTTAGAGCAACTACATTATCAACACTTACATCAAATGCCCAAGTATTTATGAAACATGTCATCTAAGGTAATATATAACCCAGGAAATGCATATGGTTTCTTATGTCACTGCTCATTTCAATCACTTTGACTGAAGTATATAGGTAAGGTAGTTATTTTTTGTGATCACACAAGTTCCAAAGCATAGTTTTAACAAAAAAGTATCATCCTCACGACATTTCTCTGGAAAACTAGTATTTGAATCTCAAATGAGACATTAGTGCCAGCGTTTCTATTGTATTATAGTGATGCATATATACAGTAAGCTGCTAAAATAAATTAGTTAAGGCACAAAATGAATTATATTATTGTGCACTTCGAGTTCAATTTATTGCTCATTCTTCAGAGGGAGCAAGGAGCAGATACCACCAGCCTCAAAATTCAGAAAACTTTTAGCATCCTTATGCTCTCAGCATGGTTGATTGATAAGAGATAATCTTGTAAGAACAATCAAGAAACTTGATATACTTGCATCATAGATCAAAATTTGAAGATGACACAGTGAGTTTGCAATGTTAAACAAGAAACAATTCATGTTTGCACTCAGAAATTTGGTAAAGGGTACAATATTTCATGCTTTGGAGATAATTTTGCAGAAAGTAGAATCAAGAATAACTGTGTTGGAAATTACATAATAACAATGCCTCCACTTACCGAAATAACCAAGATAACATTGTAAATTAGGAAGTAGAATTATAATTAATTTTCTCATGTAACAATTTTGTTTTGCATTTATTAGGTTTGTAATCATTCATGTCTATAAATTGTCAAGGTTGAGTGCATTTTCACACAGGCTGACTCAGTCTCAAAAATAGAAAATGAGAAAAGATAGCATTAAAAAGCAGATTCTACCACACGTGATTTAAAACACTCCCATGCTAAACAATACAGAAAGTAAAACGAAAACTACAATCTCACATTTAACATGATATTCATTCTTTCCAATCACATGCAAACAAACCAGCAATATTAGTCAAAGAGAAAGGTTTCCTTACCAATTTAGCAAAAAGTTAGTTTAGAAAAGATTGTAGGTTGCTTCAGGATCCAATTGGTTAATTTGAAATTTAGTTATGAAAGAAAAGCAAATGGAAAATTAAATGGGTCTTAGTTCACCACCATGTGATAAAAATAAATCCAAGTAAGAGCAACTACAAAAAGGCAAAGCTACCCAGAAATATAGATAGGGCGGATATGAGACTCACGTTATTACTGCTGGTAAGTTCAGACACACAGTTTCTATACCATCATCAACCTCTCTGTCCACTGTCGCAACCCGTTTCTCTTTATCAAGGACAACCTACTGGAAAGCAGCAGTTAGTTATAAAATGATTTAATCGGAAGAAAGAATATTTCATCCTTTAGCCTAAAATAATTATCAAAACAGGAGCACTGAACTGCAATTTTTCTGGGGTGTCTGCTCAAAGTCTACACAACGAACAATTAAAAAATTCTACTACATGAAAACTTGGTTACTCTAATTCAAACCATGCAGATGACCGGGTATCCTTCCAAGAAAACCAAGTGGCAAATAAAGAATTTTTTTTTTTTTCTGAAAGCAGTGGCTAAGTAACTTGATAAATCATTTTTGTTACAAAACAGTTTGACACAAAAGAAACAACAATACCAAATTCTAAACTACTTTTGATAGAAAAATTGAGGTGAAAGGATGGCACAAGGTTTGATCTTACAAGGAATCTAGGATAAGTTCAATCAATATTCAAGAATACTGAAGAGGTAAAAAGAAACATATTTCAGATTCAGTAGAAGACTCTAGTAGTCGAGTTCCACAAAAGAGCGCAATTCCTAAAAGCATCTATGATACCTGAATGGCTGAGGCATTACTATTAACACCACCCTTCGGTAGAAATCATTAAAACACATACATATACCCATAACCATAATAGCTTCAGAATTCCCTGTCTATTTTCTTCATTTCCAATAACATATTAGATTTAGGCTCTGAAAATCCCCAAACCATGGTTTGTGGAAAAGCAGCCACTAAATTCTTCGTTCTAAGAAGTTGGAGCTTTCGCACAAACCACTATCTGGGGTAGGGACAGAACCAAACATGCTACTAGTGGTTGGTTTGTCATATACGCATACCCAACTTAACATGTCATGTATATACCCATCCTAAAATAAAATGAACAAAGGAAGTCGTGTGACTAACGCATAATGATTTCAGAAAAGCATCAATAATCCTATTCTAGATGGACACGGCAGAGAAAAATATTAGGAAAAACTGAGAAAATTCAATCAACATCTCTGCATTTGAAGGAACCCATTTGGTGTTCAAAGAAAAGCATTTACCTTTAACAAATTTGGGAAGAATGGAGGAGAGAAACAGTAAAATAATCTGAATACAGTGCATTAAGATGATATGAAGACATTGTTTACTAATTATGCAGATGATAAAATGGACAACACTAACCTTTGAAGCAAAAGTCCCTTGAGGCCAGTTGAGGAGTCCTGCTACCATCTGCCCCGTCTGATTGCAATCATCATCAATAGCCTGTAAAAAATTAATACAAACACTTCATAGACAACAACACGAGTTGAAGCACCAATTTGTACTCTAATAATTGCACAAACAAAAACCTGAATTTCCACAAATACAAGGAAAGAATAACAGTAGTGGTAATACCTGCTTGCCAAGGATGAGAAGATCGGGTTTCTCAATCTCGACGAGCTTTCTGAAGATTTTGGCAACAGAGAGAGGAAATAGGGAAGCAGTGGACTCAACATGGATGCCTCTGTTGGCTCCCATGGCAAGACCCGTTCGGAGAGTATCTACGCATTGGGAAGGTCCGATGCTGACAGCGACAACCTCGGAGGCCAAGCCAGCCTCTCTGATACGAAGGGCCTCTTCGAGGGCGATCTCGCAGAAGGGGTTCATCGACATTTTGACGTTCTGGGTCACCACCCCCGTCTGCAAAAACGGCGTCGTGTTCAGCCGAATTGGGAGTGGAGATAAAGAAAAAGGTGAGCGAACGAGTGAGTTTCTTACCTTGTCGGGGTTGACCCTGATTTTGACGGCGTAATCGACGACTCGCTTGACGGCTACCATTATCTTCATTGTGTTGTGCGTTTAGGTGTGAAGGTGGAAGTGATATATAGAAGAAAGAGAGTGCATGTGCTGTGTTTTCTGTACCAACTGCAAACTAAAAAACAACACCGTTTAATCCCAGATGAACACCAAAACGGTTTAAAACTGCTGTTTTAGACGTTACTTTTGAAATTAAAAGTAGGGTTTTTTTCTTATTTCACAGTAGAAAAATTACACTTCTTCTTGTTGGTATAGCTTTTCTAGCTCAATGTTAATATATAAAGAAAACATCCGTGTACATTATTTTCTCTTAGGATAACTAGTATTATTAGAATATAATGAGCACGTAATCTAAATATGTATTATTTAGAATGTAATTTGAAATTACTCAAATAAAAATATCAATTTATAAAATTAAAAAAAAAACAAGTATTTTGCCTTAATAACATAAACATTAGTTTTAAATTGAACTTGATATTTTATCTAAAGATATTATACTTTTTAATTTCTTATATGCATTTTGTCTTTTAGAGGTAATCTTGACTAAGATTAAGATATGACGAAATATTAAATGTTAATAATCTTGGTTTGACCTATTGGGGGAGATGGTTTTAGGAGACTTAATTCCTTTTTTAGTATATGATTTTAGTATTAAAATGATAAATATTCCGTTATATTAATAGAATTCATTAAAGCATACAAAAATTTTAAATTTTAGAGAATATGTTTGCTATGTTCAATTTTAAAATTAAAATATGATTGATTAAAATTATAATAAGTAATGATGACGATGGTGGTGGGTTATTAGAAGAAAAAAATGCAAAAAAGGATTACGTGTAAAAGTTGGTAAGCGCTGCAATTGATCTTATCCTACTCCTCAGCTTAGCGTTTATCTCAAGCCACGCCAACAAACTTTATCGCATGCTTTTAATCACTTGGATGAGGTGATCGAATGTAAGAAAAATAAAAATAAAGTAAAAAAGCTGATTGCTCAATTTGGTAAAAAAGGGACAAATAAATATAGAGTTCATAATTGTATATGATTTATTTGAAAAAGTATAAATAAGATGGTAATTAGTTTTTTAATTAATGTCTTTATATATATATATATATAAATGTATATATTACAATCTAAATATAAAATTATCTCTTATTTATTATGGATTGAAATTTATGTTTAATTTTTATTTATATGATGGCTAATCAATTATATCTTACATGAATTATTATAATTGATTGTATTTATATTATATGATTAAGGCCAAGTAATAGGTGACTTAACTGATATGTATTCGGCTATAACATAATGAATACTAGCTTATCAGATAAATATTGACAATAGTAGAATGTTAAAAGTTGTTTTGTCCTGAAACCTCAATTAATCAAAATATATCTATAGAGTTTGATTCTTATAAATACAACACGAACGAATCAAGGCCAGGTATAAAAATCTAATCCCTAAAACTGTTATTCCGACATTTATGTACTGACTTTGGTATCGGAGTACTTTTTGCAAGTATCCTCCCACACTTCGCTGGAAATCGAGAAGTGAATTAGAGTGATTGAAGCCTATGACCGAGACCAAAGACCGAGTACTATAGCTGAGATAAAAAAACCATTTAGGCCTCTGTAAGAACAATTGGCGCTCACTATGAGGTCTAAAAGTGTAAGTTGAAAGTTCGAATGGTTTCAACCCGAAATCAAGTTCATGATCAAAGGCGAGAAAGCACAATGGTGAACGTTGGCCAATGACCCTACTCCTATCGCTACAGCGCGAGATAATCGTGATGAAATAGAGAAATGAGGAGGAGATGTGTGTCCTCAAACAGGAAAATAAAAACATGAAGAAGAAGTTGTACGGAGAATGATCGACACCATCGAGACAAAGGACGAAGGGCACTAAAGTGATATTGCACTCCAACACCGATCCTGTATACCCACAAAAGAAGCTGAAATAGAGGAAGAGAAGTCCTCCTTTAACAATTCAGAGAATAACCCCTCTATGGTAGGATGACGACGCCCGTACGTTGATAGCATATTGAGCATGGCGTTACCCGCCCATTGGAAGGGACTCAATATGGATCAGTATGGTGGCTCAACTGATCCCGACGAGCACATAGATATTTACGTTACACAGATGAGCCTATACATTGTGGACAAGGCCATATTGTGCAAAGAGTTCCCAACCTCTTTAAATGAACAACTCTAAGTTGGTTCACCTAATTACCACCTAACTCCATTGACTACTTTGAGACTCTGGTTAGAGGTTTTAGCACACAATTCACCACCAACAAACCGCATCACCTGATATTGTTAGCGCTTGTTAACATTATATAGGAGTAATGAGAGTCCCTGCGTGTGTTTATGGAGAGATTTGGGAAATTGGCGTTGCAAATACGAGATCTCAACCTAGAAGTGGCTTTGCATCACATGGTTATTGCCTTGCGTCTTGGACCATTCATTGACAGCCTGTGTAAGAAACCTACATTCGACCTCGACGAGTTGAGGAAATGAGTCGCCATGTTCATGCAACTTGAGGAACTAAAGGAATTCAGAAACCAAGGTTCTAGTCAGCCCCCGAAAAAAGAGAAAAGAAAAAAAAGCATGGCAAAAATGGTCGCACATAGCAACCATAAAAAAATTTCTTCTAAGTTGACCCTAGGACATCTTCTTATCGTCCTGAGGCGAGCCCTCCTCGATCACCGTCGTGGTCTCATTCACATTAGAGGCGGGGATCTCCTCGATTGGCACCAGCTGCCCGTTGTATATGTCATTGTTTTCATCGATCTCATTCTCATCTAGGACGCCATACAAGAAGACAACTTGACAGACTGCCTGTTGGAAGGATTGGGAGTGAACAGTCAGGACGTAGTCCTTCATATCATGAAGCTCCATCTCCATCTGTACCTTCTCCGATATGGCCTCATCATGGGCGGCTGTGGCCTCAACCAAGTTCTCCTTAGCGCTCTTCAAGTTATCTGAGAGCTTGTTTTTCTCCTTCTACAACGCCTCGAACTTAGCTCTGAGGGCATCACGCTCAAATTTTGCTTTCTTTAAGGCTTCGGCTTGAACTGAGTTAGCTTCCAAAGCAGCCTTAAGTGAACCCCCAGAGACTGTCAATTCTTTCTTCTACCTCGCCACCTCAGAGGCAGAACCTTTGGAAAGCTCTACTCTTAACACCTTAGCAAACGCGAGATCTTGACTCTGCATCTCCAAGCAAGCGACGACGAGCTCATTAGTGGATGTGGTGTTCATCGCTCCCCTCTCTACTGGCGAGAGCGAGATGTTGACGCCCCTGTGGAATGTGAGGTCATGGGCAAAGAGTTGACTTGCATTACTCACCCCAAGGTCAAGGGTCGTAGGTTGAGATCTTTTGGACGAGTGGCGAGAAGAAGAATGCTTCTTAGAACAATCCTTCCTCTTGGCTTCCTTGTCGGTCACTAGTGGAGGCTTGAGATCCACAAAGGCAAGGGAGGGAGGAACGCCATAGGGAGTAGCAACAGCACCCGACTCCTTCTCGGCTCGAGGTGTTTACTTTGACTTGATCTTCTTCAACAGTTCCAAGAAGTCGTCGACTTGTTGAGCCATAATGCCTGAAAAGCAATAATTGATTCAACAGAGTTAAAACCAACCAACGATTAGCTGAAAAGAAACACACATACCCTTCAAATCCACCTAACGCTGAGAAGAAAGAAAAATCTTAAGTATATTCCGGATTGGAAGCCACCGTGGAAATTGATCCAAAATATCAAACATTTTCTATTGCCCTAGCTCATGGACGACCTTGACCAAGAGTGATAATAGATGAGATCCCGTGTCCAAAGGGAAACTTGGGAGTATTCCCATTAAAAAAATAGTGCCTACTGAAGGGCAAAATTTTTGAAAAAAAAAAAAAACATTCTTGAAATATTTATAAGAGTAATAAAAAGGGGTGAAGAGAGAAGCCCCTGCTTGGCTTACTAGCGATAACCACATAACCGGACTAGCAAGGCGAGAACTATAGAAATGTAAAAAGACATGAGGAGACGACCTCAATCAAAACATCTCCACTAATAAATGAAAGGCTTGAAGAGATGCCCAGGAATTGGGGCGCAATTTGGTGGACCCCACGTTCAGAATACGGAGCACGCCTATAGTGAATTCATCGAAAGGAACGCACATGTTGGAGTATGTGAACAATCATGCGTATGTGAAGAAGAAGTCACATATGTGACCTTCTTGCCTATGGCAGACGTTATCAATGGCCATACACTGCTCCACAGAGAGCACACTATCTAGAATATCATCGGCAAATATACAAACACTCGTCGTGTATCTCTCAACCATTGAAGGCCAACGATACTTGGAGTATTGATGTGTCACTTGTGTGCTCGCCCAATCGTATCTGGTTTTGCGGGAGAGGTTACTTTCGGCAATTTATGATGCTAGCCTCCTAACAACGTCAACCTGATCTTTTTGCATCCCTTGCACCCTACTCCCGGACACTTATTCAAACATGCTTACAAACTCGCGAGAGTCTTTGCTTTGGGCGGAGCTCCTATATGACACACTATTTGCAAACTCAGTAAAACGAGACGAAGACGAGGATGACATGATTACTTCTGGGGATGAAAGCTTTGCACCTAGCCACCATCTCCCGTGCTTGGATATCGGAGCAAGGATCTCTCAAAAGTGGAAAAACTGAAAACGACGTACCTATTTATAGAGAGCCCATCCGAATGGTTAGAATCCGGAGATGTTTCGCCTCCCACACCATTCGACTAAAATTTGCACATATCTCAAGGAACGCTTATGTCATCAAGGCACATCATTCACCAGCTTCGTGATAGTGAGTGACTACCATGTGGGTATGGACGGTATACACACATTGAATAGCAACATGGGACACACCCACCTTGTGCTATTGCAAAGACCAATACTTACACTTCTCGTGACTAGCCCTCAAGCTTGGGAGCAAGTGTACGGTTAAGGCCGAGTAGTGTGCAGTTAGGGTCGAGTAGTGTGCGGTTAGGGCCGAGTAGTAGGTGATCTTAAGTGACATGTATTTGGCTAAAACATAACACAAAGGATGCCAACTCACCAGACAAACACAGACAATAACAGATTGAAGTTGCTTTGTCCTGAAACCTCAACCAATACACTACATTTGTATTTAACTCCTATAAATACAGCGCGAACGAACCAAGGTCATATACGAAATCTGATCCCTAAGAATGTCATTCCAACATCTGTGTACCGAGTTTAGCATCAGAGTATCTTTTACAAATATCTTCACACTCTGCTGAAAATAAAAAAGTAAACTAAATTGACTGAAAACCAAAGATCGAGTAATACAGCAGAGACTAAAGACTCCCATACCTCTATAAAAACATATAATGAATTATAATCTGCATTATCCATTATCAATGACTCTCAGTTTATAAAAATAAATAAACTCTACTCTGCAGACTCACAGAAGAGGCATTTCAAGTATTTGAACAATATCGGCATGTCTTTATGCTCAATTTTCTAATAATTTTTCCCATTTTTAGAAGTGCATGGTTATTGGAACCCGTGAAAATAATTCTTACCTTTCAATCTTTTAAAAGTTTTTTTCATTCGTACTTTCCGTTCTTCAATACACCTTAAAAGCAATCTTTTATATATATATATATATATATATATATATAAAAGGTTTTGCGAGTTAAAAATATGCATAGAAATAAGTAATTATTACATGGTACTACATAATAAACATATTGGTTTTTTTATAAAGAAAATAAGACAATAATAATTAATATATTTTAGAAAATGTTATATGCGAAAGCCTGAAGAGAGAACGGGCCGAATTAGAAACTTTAGTAAAAGCGAAGAGGAATTTGCTTTCTGCCCTATCCAAATTGTGATGTCCACCACATAATTTTTTGAAAATGTCCTTAGTTATGAGTACTGCAGTTGAAAGTTGGGGTAGGCGTTGATACTGCAGGAGCCTTTGGGATGCATCCAAATGCATTTGTTGATAATCTTGGACAAAGGATACAGTCTCCCAGTGCATATACTCTTTACTGTCTCAACAAAATCTTAGAGGTGACTTAAATCAAAATATTGATTATTTTTCAGTGGTGGTAACTAAATACATCCGGTACTTACGTTTTGGACAGTTTCGGTATACAAGATGGTCAATTTTCTCCACAATTAGTACAGTGCAGTAAGCAACTGCCACAAGAAGAACCAAGGGGTTGGGCTTATGAGGCCCATTGTATATTATATGATACAACAATTGGCATTGTTTCTTCCTGCACCCATAGAGGAAGTGAAATTACCATTTTACTCTTCTATTCATCTTTTAAACCCTCTTCCTCTTCTCTACTGCATCAACTCCCTACCAACGCCATCACCACCAGTGCTGCAACTAAATATGGTACTACGGTACTACCCCGCCACTCACCACCAATTCCCTTCAAATCTAGACCATCAATGCCATGTCGAAAAATAAAGACCAAATAGGAGAGTTTTATTATATAATAATTGTTACTAATTTTGCTCATAGTAATATTTACATATTTCATCAATTTCTTTTTACTTGTACCGCCCAATACACGTGGTTAATGGTTATAAACTTGTTTCAGTTTAATCAACATGTATTAAATACTTAAACATATTGTAAACTAGCTCATATGGAAGGGAAAATGAACAGAGAAAATGAACTAAATTTCATATGTTTAGCTAAAGAAATAAGTAGAATTAAAAAGTAATTGAGTTTCGGCATTATTCTTTTAATCTATTCTTCATTTATTTTCATTATTTTATCTCTTTCATTGTTCGGTTGATCAAACCTTTTTAAATTTTTTTCACTTTAGTTTTTAGTTATTTGCTTTCATCTATTTTATTTTCATGTTCTTTATCTTCTATGTTACACAATTCGATGGGACTGTTTCCACACATGCGGTTGTCATACCAGAAAAGGTTGTTTTAGGAACATGTTCACACCTAACAAATTAATTAAAGGAAGTTTTAGGAAGCGTGTATATAAGGAGGCCATTCTAGGAATTATTATTGGTATGCATTCTTGTTTTTGGTAGAATATTCTTATATACTGAAAAAGCAAGTGAAATCTCTGACAGAAGAAAAGAAAAGGCAAGTGGAATTGAGAAACCTGAGAAGATGATATCAAATCTTGCATCCACTGTCTGGTCTTATTCAAATAACATTTTTTGAAATAAATTTGACATACAGAAGAAAAAAATGTTGAGCTGCTTTGGAAAACACAAGACAGTGAGGCCCCATGACACTGAAGATTATTTTTGCTGTGTTTGGGGATTAGCTTCTTTGAACTTTTGGTTGTGTTTTTTTCTCCCTTCCCTTTTTGACAAAGATGTAGCATCTCACGGGTTCCTGATGAGTGCAGCAGATCTTGTAGCCCTGCCCATGCTTACGTGCACATGGCCTTCAAAGAGGATGCTTTGGACAGAAAAATATAACAGAGGATGCTTTGGACAAAACTTCCAAACTGCTTTATTTTAGAGTGAAAAAGTTGATATGAATGTTTAAGAAATTACTATGTGCAGACAAATATTTGGTAGGGCAAAATCATAACTACAATGATGATTGATGAACTACTACCAACAATAAATTTGGATGTTCCTTCATTAGTTAATATAATATTTCAACCGCAAATTAATGATTGATTCTTACAAGCTGGAAACAGATGAAACTGTGGAATAAAAACCATCACCGAACCAACCAAATGTCACCAAACTTTCCTTCCATCCACCAGCATTACAACACACAAGCTTTGTACAAAAATATAATTTTGGTGGGTGAATATTATTATCAATGGAAAAAGAACCCCCACCCTCCCCCTCCTATTAAAATAAACCTTGGGACACCTTCACCTATCTACTTCATATTCAACCTTGGATTCTCCATTTTGGTAATTGCTACACTTTAATTTCCATCTGTTTTGCTTCATTTCCTACCTTTTCTTTTAATTCAAAGCCATATTTTCTTATGTCTCTTTTTTATATACCTAGAATAAAGACATGCCTTCACTTATACCATGTTTGTTTTTCAATTTGGCTTTTGTATTTCAGTTAAGATTAACATAACATGGTTGCTTTTGAAAAATTTCAAGAAAAATAACTTTTTTTTGTCAAAAGTAACAACATTGTTGTTTTTGAAGAATATCCACTTACCTTAAACGCAACTAAATACAAACATTCACTTAACTGATCCAAAGTGGGAAAAGTATTTTTCTTAAGAAAGCTACTATGTGATCATTTCTGCAATGATGCTTGTTATCATAACTCCTTGCCATTTTATACAATCCAGAAACATACATAATACAGCAATAATGGTTTCAAGTTAAAATTAAATCCAATTGAATATTTGTGTGTCATACAATCCTATGACCTGTTCATACATCTAACATAGTAACATCTCTATCTCACCAAAAAAAAGTAAAAAAGAAAAGACCTAAGAAACTTGCAAGTTGCAAACACAATGGGAAGAAGGGAGGAGAAAAGAGAAATTTCAGGGTTCCAAGGAAACAGGTTGCACAGAACTCCTGGATCTACTTCCATGTCCAAAGGAAAAGAATGATCTCTTGACTCTATTACTAGCACTACCACTGCAGCCTTCAGTGGAGCTGACTTCATTGACTTGCCTGTTCTGCAGCCTCAGAGCTTCCTGAACTGCTAAATAGAACTGTCTATCCCCTGATGAGTCCATAGAGAAAGACCTTCTGATTGGTTGCACTGAGAACTGATTATCTTTTGCTCTAATATCAATACACTCATCTCCCATGCTTGTCACTTTATGCAGCTTCATTGCTTTCTTCTGCACATTTCCATGCTCCAATTTCCTTGGCGTAGAAGAACTAATCAGAGATGTTGGTAATGGTAACTCCAAACCATTTCCTCTATCTTGCAAATTTTCACTTCTATCATGGATATTGCCCAATTCAATTACAACAAAATCTTCATCACCTCCAATAAGGTTTTCCCTTGGTGGAGTTTGATGCGGAGGGGAAGAAGATCTCAGGGCAAGAAGCTGCTCCATCTGGGATCTGCTTGTCAAGGAAATGCTTGTTCTACAAAGAGGGCAATTGGCATTGCTCTGAAGCCAAACATCTATGCAATCAATGTGAAACACATGACTGCAATTTGGTATAATCCTGAGCTTCTCATCTTCTTGAAACTCATTCAAGCAAACAGCACATTCTCCAAAATCTCCATCCCCTTGAGACTTGTATTGAATCACTGGGATTAACCGGATCATTGCCTCATCCAGTCCACGAGTTTCTGTGCCTGGTGAGTACATTGGTGATGGATCTTGACGCCTTCTAGATGGAGAGAAACGTCTCAGAATATCGATTCTGTGCCAATTGAGGCAGCATTTGATCACGAAGATGTAGTAGCTCACAAGCAAGAAAGCCGTGGCCATTATTCCTATTATGGCAATTGCAATGATGGGAAAACTGGTGCTGGAAGAATGTTGATGAGGGTGAAAGAATGAACCCCCTGGAGCTGTGACTGGAGAAAGTGCTTGTGATTGTGACTCATGTTGTGCCTCATAAATCAAGTATCTTCTGCTTGCAAGATCCATACCAGATGTCACAGACAAAAATGCAGACCAAATGGTTCTCTCAGATCTTGAACATAAGCAAAAGACATGAATAGAATGACTCCCAATGAAGAGTTTAGGGAGAAAATAAATATCACCTTTTTTGGAAAATCTAAAGCTTGTGTACTGTGTACTACTTGAGATAGGTTACGGTAGTTATCAAATAGAAGATGGGGTTGAACAGAGTTAACGAGTGAAGTACGTGGCTGTTAACTTGTTATCAAACAGGGAGAAAAAACTAGTTTTGAAGAGAGATGGGTGAGGAGAGAATTGAAAGCAGGTTCAAGACTACTAAAGGAATGAAAAGTGGAGGAGTATGGAGAAGGGAGAAGAGAGCAAAGCTAGATGGTGTTTAAATGAGGGTGGTGAGGGTGAGGTGGACAATAATACATTGAGGTCTTGAAATACAATGAAAATGTTGACAAAAACCTGTTTTCTTTATTAAGGTTGGAGGGTGGAGTCTTAGCTCAGACTACGTAGTTGGTGAATTTCTGAGAGGTTCTCAGAGAGTTAGGCTAGAAAATTGTTCAAGTGTCTTGGACACTGCTCCAATTATATTTTACATTACAGCAGCAGCGTATGATCCTATTTAAAAATTAGAGACTTTAAACAGTGTATGACGGTCCATTAACAGTGATAGAGGCTCACAAGGACCAAGGCACCATGTGTTTAATGCGATAAGCATCCAATCATAAATGATTGAATAGTTTAAATATTTCAGAATTATATATCCTCAAGCATAGTCATACTATTTTCATCATATTTAATCAAGGAGAGTACAGAAAAAACCTGTCCAGTCCTCGAAAGAGACCACACATTTTTCACGAAATAAACAAAAAAATAGTACTTTTTTGAAATAATTCTTGTCCCTTTTTATACAACATATTTTTTCTAATATGCTCAAACTTCAACAGTACACAGACTAAACAGACTTTCTAAATCATGTGTTCTACCTTGCTGCATATAGATTATTACTACCTAAAAATACTACACACATATAATCCTTTAGAAGAAATTTGAATTGATATGGATAACGGGAGCATATTTTTTTTGTAAGAATACTGATATATATATATCATGGTATCAGTACGAAATGGGTGCACTACATACTTTATGTTGCAGAGTTTCCTGGTAATTAATGTTTTGGACTGAAAAATTTCCTTGCTCTTTTTTAAAAAAGGTGGTTGTCCCCACAGGAGAAAAGAAAACGTTAGTGATAATTGTTCTTTACGTTCAATCAATCATTCACACGCCATTAATCCAAAAAGACCATATGCATCATTAACACACCCCCATCGGTTGGAGTTTAGCCGAGAAAGGTAGAAAAGAAAGAAAGACTGCTTGGTGGTTTTACTTGGTAATGAGATAGGAAATAAAAGATAATTTTGTTTTTCTTTTTTCAGGTAAACAAACAAGACATGGTTAATGAAAGATTTATGAGTGTAAGTGGTAATTACTTTTCCAATTTATTAAATGATATGACGAAGAAAAGGTGTGGCAGGCATTCCCACGTGCAGCCAACGAAATGAGTCCTTAATCAAAGGGCTGACCGTTGATGGAAGATGTTGACTGTGATTAGTAGTTGGGCATTGCCCCGCCTATCTTGTTTGAAAATGTAGCAGTGGTCTAACGTTAGGGGAAAATTTTGGTGGGTCCTAAATTCCTGATGCAGTGGCTTATGGCAAAGTCAAATGTGTGTGCAGTGTTGTTATGTTGTGTATAAAAAAGGATTGAGAACCGACACATATTCACATTTGGCTTGTTGACAAGCAGTGGAAAGAGATGAGGAAATGAGAGAAAAAAACAGACACGGTTACCCTTTTGCTTTCCCACTTTCAAAAAGTCTTTCACACATTAGTCAAAGGTTTTAGGCCTATGCGCCTTCTGGCGTCTGCCACAAGAAACTTCCCCCACCTCTTTTCTACAAAAATTAATTAACCCATCGTTTCAAAATCTCATTCCCTGTCCAAAGTTCACACAAAATCCTCCTTTCTCTACGTTCTCATTACTTTCTCTCCCGTTGGGCCTCCTTTTAATACTATTAGCTTGTTACTCTATACACTTTCTTCGTTTAAAGTGAGCTAAGATGATAAAGAATTCACTATCAATTCATCCTTCTTATTCGTGTCTGTTCTATGCAATTAAACTCTCTTCTCAACTTTATTTAATATCTTTTATATAAATTTTCACTGACTATCTTAATACCTCACTCACTACCTCCTTTTGTGACTATTCATGACTTTGTTTGTAATTATCTGCATCTTTTATGAACAAAAGTACTTTATAGTAGGACAATTTATGATTTGCATTTTGAAATTCTTTTACATTTTTACTGATCATAATAAATATGTTTTCTTTTAAGTATTAAATTTAGAGGTTTATTTTTATGTTAAAATAGTATGTTTCTATTCTATTTTGTATTGAGTTACATTTTTGTTGGTAGCTTTCAATAGGAATCATTTTATTGAGTTAGTCACTATTTTATTTAATTATTTTGATAGTTTCATCATCCGTAGGGATGAAGAGTGTGTGGTGGAAGAATGAAAAGGTTTTGATGTGTAGAAATAAGTGGCATTGATAATAAAAAGATAGAAATGAATATCTGTGTTTTAAAATTGAGTGGAAAACCGAGTAATTTGATATGGCAGAATGCAGAATAGTCCTTCCCTGAACAGCTGCGTTCATATTGGGGAGAGTTCTTCTCCTCCAATACTGAATAATATATAATTTCTTGGTGGAGAAGTCACACACAGCAAGAGCCTATTGTGAATTTCTAGGTTGAATGGAACATATGATATTTTTTGCACATTTCGTTTTCACATTTAAAAATGTAATTGAAAGTCAAGCTTGGTCTCCAAGTTTGTTGACTAGAGTTATGTTATTGTGATGAAATATGTTTGGGCATTTAATATGATGGCAGCACATGTGTCCCTCTTGTTGAGCATATAGCTGCAGCTAGTTAATGGTTTCCATGGTTGCAGTGAAATATTGGACCACTATGTTGAGGGAAAATAATAGAAATAGTAAGATTAGCCTGAGGAGGAAGAGGCACATGGATATGGCATGGCAGCGACAGCTGTTATTAGACAGTTTACTTGGGAAAAGAGCTCAGACACGCAGAGCTTTTATAAAAATCCTTAAATTTTCACAATAATGGTCTCTTTTGTGTCACTTCACCACCCTATTGGCTTGGGTTTAATCTCACTCTTCTTTTTGGTGGAGGTGGGACTGCTCTTCATTTCTACACTCAATAAACTTCCACAACGCATCTGTTTGAACTTCTAACATCGTCCCAGTTACAAAATGAACAAAAAAAAAACAATACTATTCTTTTAATATAATTTCTCTATATTTCACGGTAACCCGAAAATCAAAGATAGCGTTTGGTTATATTGGTGATAAACGGGATTCCACTTTTCATATATCATTCTTTTGAAATTGAGTCAAGATCATAACTGTTTATTTTGATTATAATTGTTTTTAAAGTCAAATATAACATTTTTATGGATAGACTTTTGAACGGCTAATTTTTCAAATTAGTTTTTTTTTTAAATTTTCAAAAAATGGTGTATTATTTTTTTTAGTGCGTTAAATTGTGCAAAGATTGTATTATATCATTATAAATAAATGGTGTTATTATTGTATGATTTTAGTTGAATAAATGGAATCTATTTTAATTAACTAATTAATTGATTAATTAAAATTGTTATACTATTGTACCATCAAGGTGATGGTGATTAATCTCTACCATTATGTTTTGCAAGTTGTATTGGCATAAAATTAATTCGTAGTGATGAAGGAGAATTTTGTTGAATAGATAATTATTAAAATTAATTGTCATTAAATAATTGAAATAAATGTGAAGTTAATTTGAATAGAATAATGGTTACCTACTTTATTAAGAAAAGTTAATTGTGAATAAAATATATGTAAAAGGTAGTTAAATAAAAAAATGGTTTTTATATAGTAAAAATTTAAATTATTTGAACTAGTTAGATTTTAAAACTTATTTAGATTTTTTTTCTTTCCTTCTCAAAACTACTTTGGCTCTTTTTTTATATATACAAATAACCTTTGTTGTAGTTTTATAAAAATTTACAAATTACTTCCGCTTTTTTTTTTTTTATATAAAAATTCCTAAAACTACTTCCTTCTCTTTTTCTTTTTTATAAACTAACATGCTTACTTTGGTCCGTTTTTAAAAAGTTTTAACCTTTTTTTAAATTCAAATAATTAAATTTTCACTGTATAAAAATCATATTTTTATTTAACTACTTTATATAAATTTTTTTCACAGTAAGTAACTTTTTTCTTCCATTCAAATTAACTTCACATTTTTTCAATTACTTAATAAAAAAATTAATTTCAATCATTATATATTCATCAAAATTTCAAAAACACCTTTATCACTATGCATTAATTAATTTTATCTGCACAATCCAATACAATGTGCAATGTGCCAAGACAGGAGAGGAACTATGAGAAAATTAATCATCCTAAAATGGTAGAGTAATTTTAATTAATCAATTATTTCATTCATTCAACTAAAATTGTATTCTCACTGTAAACTTAACCTGTGCAATAATGATACCATCTATTCATAGTGATATTATGCAACCTCTACACCATTTACCCATACTTGGAAAAAGAAAAAAAAGTACATCATTTTGGGAATTTCACAAAATAATTATACTTGTTTGAAAATTTATTGACTTTTAATATTGTAAATAGTAACAAATTTGTGACATTAAATTTATTTCACGAAAATTTGATAGGAAACAGTGATAGTAAAA